>Ga0207895_1000041_pt1:22500-112263 | contig 112263 bp, 113 predicted proteins | sample MalvirmetaMSP112_FD_184230 | JGI IMG/M metagenome (GOLD analysis project Ga0207895, IMG submission 184230) | Marine viral communities from the Deep Pacific Ocean - MSP112 (SPAdes) | ecosystem: Environmental > Aquatic > Marine > Oceanic | place: Pacific Ocean | collected 2011-05-24 | reverse complement strand
ATGGGAGAAGGTGGCGCGCGAGCGACGGATGAGGGGCGACGGTGTCAGTCGGCGCAAGCCGTGGCAGGACCGGTGCGACGGCTCACGCCGAGGGAGGCGGAGAGCCCCTCACCCCCAACCCCCTCTCAGGCTCCGCGCTGCCCTTCGGGTCCCAATGGAGAGGGGACTTAAGGAAGTGGCTCATCACAGCGGGCACAGCGAGGACACGGCGACCACAGCGGGGGCAGCGGGCTCGACCCCGCTGTGTCCGCTGTGAAAGTGCCGTGGTTGCTGTGATGAACCCGCTTCGCAGGGAGGCGACCTGCCAGACCGATCCTCAGTCCCTCGCCCGCTGTTCCTCGATCCAGCGGTCCATGTGGGCGTCGAGCAGGGCGAGGGGCAGGGGGCCGGGGACCAGCAGGGCGTCGTGGAAGGCGCGGACGTCGAAGTCTTCGCCCAGGGCCGCCTCGGCGCGGGTGCGGATCTGGCGCAGGCGGATCTCGCCGATCTTGTAGGCCGTGGCCTGACCGGGCCAGCCGACATAGCGCTGCAGTTCGGTCTCGATATTGTGGGGGGCGAGCGCCGAGTTGTCAGTGAAACAGGTGCGGGCCTGTTCGACGGACCAGCCCATCCAGTGCATGCCGGTGTCGGCGACGAGGCGGCAGGCGCGCCACATCTCATAGCTGAGGCGGCCGAAGCGTTCGTAGGGGGTGCGGTAAAAGCCCATCTCCTCGCCGAGGAATTCGGCATAGAGACCCCAGCCCTCGGTGAAGGCGGTGACATTGGCGTCGCGCCGGAAATAGGGCTGGTCGGCGGCTTCCTGTTGCAAGGCAATCTGCAGATGGTGGCCGGGCACGGCCTCGTGCAGCGTCAGGGCCGGGAGTTCGTAGAGCGGGCGCTGGTCGAGGCGTGAGGTGTTCACCATATAGCCGCCCGCGATGCCGTTCCGCATCGAGCCGGAGAAGTAGCGGCCGGTGGTGTAGTTGGCCTCGATCTCGGCGGGCACGGGACGGACGCCGTAAGGCAGGCGGGGCAGGGTGCCGAACAGGGCGGGTAGGCCGTCATCGGCGCGCTTGGACATTTCCGACGCCTTTTCCAGCAGCTCCTCGCGGGTGGAGGCGTAGAACTGCGGGTCGGTGCGCAGGAAGGTCAGGAAGCCGGGGAAGTCGCCGGTCCAGCCGGCGGCGCGCATCTCGATCTCCATGCGGGCCCGGATGCGGGCAACCTCGTCGAGACCGATCTGGTGGACCTGGTCGGGGGTCAGGTCGGTGGTGGTGTAGCCACGCACCAGCCAGGCATAGATGTCACGGCCGCCGGGGCGGTGAACCAGACCGGGGGTCTCGGGCGCGACCGGCAGATAGTCGTCCTTGAGGAAGTCCCGCCATGCGCGGCGGCGCGGCTGGATGTGGTCGCGGACGATGGATTCGGCCCGGGCCTGATACGCGCGGCGCTCGCCCTCGGGGATCGAGGCCGGAAGGTTGGCTGTGGGGCGCAGAAGCGGGTCGGTGGCAGCGGTCAGGGCGGCGTCGGTTTCGGCCAGCAGCAGAGCGCTTTCGACGACCGAGCGCGACTGGAGCAGGCCGGTGTCGAGGCCTCGGCGGGCATTGGCGAGGGTCGCGTCAAACAGGGGGCCCATGTTTTCCAGCCGGGTCAGCCAGGCCTCGACATCGTCGCGGTCGGTCAGGCGGGCCGAGCCGGCGATATAGGCCGCCGACTGGCCAAAGCCGCCTTCGGAGTTGAAGGCCATGCGCGAGACGTCGAGGTCGATGCCCTCGATGGCGCGGGTGATCAGCCAGGTGGCAAAGGCGTGGTTCTGGGCCTCGGCCGGGCTGAGGGCCGTGACGTCGATGGCGGCCAGCCGGTCGGACAGGGCGACAAGCTCAGGCCTGCGGGCCAGCTCGCCTTCACGCGAGAGGTCGGGTAGGCGGGATTTCGCGGCCTCGTCGCCTTCCTGTGAGGCGCCGAAGGGGTCGTGCCGTTTGAGGAAGGCCTCATAGTCTGTGATGACGGCGGCCAGGGCCTGGCTGGCGGTAGGGGCTGTGACGGCGGCGGGGGAGGCCGGGTCGGCTGCGGGTGTCGCGCAGGCGGAGACGCCGATCATGAGCGCTGCGAGCGCCGTGGCCAGAACCGGTCTGTTCATTGGTCATTCCCCCAGAAGTCGAGCGGGCAGTCGAGACGAGGGGGACCGTCCCGTCAAGCGGAGGCTCAGCCGCAGTAGGCGAAGAAGCGCTCTATGCCGTCGGTGGAGGTCGGGTGGGCCACCATCAGGGCCCGGCCCTCGGCGTCGTGAAGGCCCAGCCAGCCCAGCCTGCGAAACCGCTGGAACACCGGGGGCGTGGTCGGGGCCTCGGCCAGGACCTCGCCGTGCTCGAACAGCTCGGAAGGCTCGATGCGCCCGGTGAAGCGCTCGGTCTCGCCGCCGGATTCGAGGTAGATGACGGGCTGGCCATCGGCATCGGCGGGACGGAACAGGTCGAGGCGGCCGCTGTCCTTGTTACAGGCGAGGGACAGCCAGACGTCGTCGCTCTCGGCCCGGCCATAGGCGAGGGAGGCCTGATCGTCCTCGATATAGAAGGCCCAGTCGTGATCGGCGATCGGCTGAGGGGCGGAATCCGGGGCGGCGGTCGGGCTGAGGGCCGTGGGCGCGGGGTCGATCGAGGCGCAGGCCCCCAGCGTCAGAAGTGCGACGAGGAGCGGCAGTGTGGTGGCACGCATGATGTCCCCCGAGCCGTCGGGCTCAATCCGCGCAGATTTCCGCGAAACGGCGCAGCTTTGCAAGGTGGGGACGCGAGACCGTGATTGTGCGGGTCTGGTCGCCGGCCACGACCTCAAGCGATCCGGTGGCTGTGAAGTTGGCGACGGCCGGGTGATCGGTGCGAAGGGTAAGCGAGAAGGGGTCCGAGCCTTCGCCCGCCGCCATCTGGGCCGTACCGCTGGCGTCGCCGGAGCGGAAGCTGGCAAAGCCGTCGCGCGCCGGGAGATCGTAGAAGCTGACAACCACCCGGCCGGAGCCGGGCGCGCAGGCCAAGGTGGTTGTCAGGCGATCGGTGTCGGGGATTTCGCGGGCGAGGACGGTCTCGCGCCGGTCCTCGTAGAGAGACCACACCCAGCCGTCAGCCTGGGGCAATCCACCGTGCAGGGCCAGTATCGCAGCCAGCGCAATCATCATGGGGTCCCTCTCCCGAACGGAGAAGAGATGATCAGGCCGGGGCCGTTCCGCAAGAGGCGAAGAAGGTCTTCACGGCTTCCTGATCGGCTTCGGGCGAACCGATAGCAACCTTCCCCTGATCGCTGACGACCGTCATCTTGCCGGTCGCGGCCAGATTGGACAGGGCCGCGTCATGCCGGGCGATCTCGGATTCGTGCAGGACGCCGCCGGTCATGGGGTCCTGATAAGAGGTCTGGCCGGTGGCCGTATCAGCCTCGGCGCGGACCGAGCCGAGCGTCGACACCTTGTCCTCACCGGGGGTGCACATCAGCATCAGCACCAGCTGGTCGGAGTTGGCGACGCCATAGGCCAGTTTGGCGGTGTCGCCCTCGGTGTGGAAATGCCAGTCCATCGCGGGCGTCGCAGGCGCGGCTTCGACCGGAGCCTCAGCCACGAGCATGATCGGAGCCGCAGCAACGCCGTCTTCGGCGGTGTAGCTCTGGGCCGCGTGGGCGACCAGGCCCAGGGCGGCGACGGCGGGGATGAGAATCTTGAACATGCGAACACCTCTGTTGCGAGGAGAACGCCGTCGTCCGTTAACGGTTCACGGCCAAGCTTCGACCCCCGGCAGAAATTGCCGGGGGTGAGCTTTGGGGTGTGGGGGCGGGGCTCAGAAGGGGCTGAAGCGCTCGACCAGGGACTGAGCCGCGGGGGTGGCCTGCATGCGGCTGATGTCGCCACGGCCGCCGTAGGAAATGCGGGCCTCGGCGATCTGGGTGTGGTCTATGCTGTTGGCCGAGGAGATGTCCTGTGGCCGGACGATGCCGGCGATGGTCAGCTCGCGCACCTCGCGGTTGGTGCGGACCTCCTGACGGCCCTGGATGATCAGATTGCCGTTGGGCAGGACATCCGTGACGACGGCTGCGATGGTCAGGTTGACGCGCTCGGAGCGGTTGACGCTGCCGGAGCCGGCGGCATTGGCCTGACCCTGGACGCCGACCATGTTGGCCGGGTCGAAACCGCCCGGGAAGGCCTGGCCGATGCTGCTCTCCAGTCCGAAGAAGTTGGTGACGCCGCCCGAGGCGTCATTGGTACGGGACCGCTCGGTCGAGTTCTGTGTCTGGGCGCGGTCGTCGATGTCGATGCGAACCGTGACGATGTCGCCGACATAGCGGGCGCGCTGGTCGCCGAAGAAGGTGCGGGCCCCCGTGCGCCACAGGCTGTTGGCGCTGGCGGGGCGGGCTTCGGGCGCCGGCAGATACTGCTGCTGCACCGGAACGAGGGCCGCCGGATAGCCGATCGGGGCCAGTTCAGGGCCGCGCACCGCCTCGATCGCGGTCGAGCAGGCGCCCACCGACAGGGCAGAGAGGGCGGTCAGGGTCAGGACGATACGCATGGGAATCCTCTCAGCGGGACGGATCAGCGGGATTGGGCGCGGAAGGTACGGGCGGCGGGGCCGACCATGGCCTGACCGGGGGCGGTGGCGATGGCCTCGATGGTCCGGCCGGACTGCAGGTTCAGGATGGGCACGGGCTCGCCGATGGCGGCATCGCGGGTGGCCCGGCCGGTGATGGTCAGGGTCAGGCCCTGATCGACATAGGCGACCTGGACCATGTCGTTGCGGGCGATGACCTGGGGCTGGGCGAGGTCGCGGCCCAACACGGGGGTGCCGGAACGCAGGGCCCGACGCGCGGACAGGCCGATGACCTCCTCGGCGTCGGCCGGGCCACCGACGGGCGCGCGGTGGGCCTGAACCTCGGTCCAGGCGAGGTCCTCGGGGCGGATGATGTCACCGGCGGCGAGGCTGCGGGTCCAGGTCAGGACTTCGACGGTCTCGCCGGGGCGGGCCGCGGCAGAGGTGGCCGACGGGGCTGCGGGTGTCGTGCTGCCCTGACGGACGACCACCCGGCGCAGGCCGCGCGGGTTCGACCAGGCCAGACCGGCCTGGTGGGCGCGCGACTGGACCATGCCGGCGTCGAGCACGACCGTCGGGCCAGCGCGGCGGGCGATGACGATATCGGCAGCGGCACCGGCGCCCTCGAACAGTTCGCCGAGCGTGACCTGACCGTCGTCGTCGACCGGATTGTCGCGCAGGGTGACCGGCGCCGAGGCCAGCGCCGCCGAAGCGGCAAAGGCAAGGCAGAAGCCGAGCGCGAGGCGGCGGATGAGGCGAGAGGCGAGGCGAGCCATCAGCCCTTCACCTGGGCCGAGACCGACATCATTTCGTCGGCGGTCGAGATGACCTTGGAGTTCATTTCATAGGCGCGCTGGGCGATGATCAGGGCGCTGATCTCGGAGACGGCGTCGACGTTCGAGGCCTCGGTATAGCCCTGCAGCAGCTGGCCGAAGCCGGGCTCGCCCGGGGCGCCCGGGGTGGCGGGGCCGGAAGCGGCGGTTTCGAGCAGCAGGTTGTCGCCGATGGCCTCGAGGCCCGCTTCATTGAAGAAGGTGGCGATCTCGATCTGGCCGACGACGGTCGGTTCGGTCTGGCCGGCCTGGATGATCTGGACCTCGCCCGCCTTGGAGATGAAGACGTCGATGGCGTCCTGCGGGATGCTGATCGCGGGCTCGACGGGATAGCCATCGTCGGTGACGACCTGGCCCTCGCCATTGACCGAGAAGTTGCCGGCGCGGGTGTAGGCGGTCTCGCCCGAGGGCATGGTGATCTGGAAATAGCCCTTGCCGTCGATGGCCAGGTCCAGCCGGTTTCCGGTCTGGGTGGGGGTGCCCTGTTCGGTGATGCGGTAGACGCTGCCGGCCTTCACACCGGCACCGATCTGGATGCCGGTCGGGACCACCGTGCCCTGGGCCGAGGAGCTGCCGCCCATGCGTTCGACGTTCTGGTACAGCAGGTCCTGGAACTCGGCCCGCTGACGCTTGAAGCCGACCGTGTTCATGTTGGCGATGTTGTTGGAGATGACCTCGACGTTCAGCTGCTGGGCTGACATGCCGGAGGCGGCGGTGCGTAGCGCTCTCATGGGATTGCTCTCCTTGAGGGGGAAGGGGGAAGGGGACGGGTCGGCATCAGCCCACGCGCCCCAGCCGCTCGACGGACTTGCGACTCAGTTCGTTGCTCTGTTCGATCATTTTCGAGATGCGCTCATAGCTGCGGCTGATCTCGATCAGATTGGTGATTTCGAGGATGGGATTGACGTTGGAGCCCTCCAGCATCCCCTGATGGATGCGGGCGTCGGGGGCGTCCATCGGCTGGGCATTCGAGGTGTTGCGGTACAGGCCGTCGCCGGCTTTTTCGAGCACCGACAGGGTGTCGAAGCGCACGACGGTCAGGCGTCCGACGATCTGGCCGTCCTGACTGATGGTGCCGTCCCCGGCCACCTGGGGGGCACCGCGTGCCGGGTCGAGCAGGATCTCGCCGCCGTCGCCGAGCACCGGCAGTCCGGCGGCGGTGACCAGCAAGCCCTCGGGGCTGATGGTGAAGGCGCCGTCGCGGGTATAGGCCTCGGCGTCGCCGTCCTGGACGGTGAAGAAGGCGCCGTCGCCCTCGATGGCGAAGTCGAGAGTGCGACCGGTCTGGGACAGGGCGCCCTGGCCATAGTCGCGACCCACGCCCCGATCGAGCACAAAGCTGACCCCCGGACGCACCGCGTCGTTGCGGGCCCCCTGGCCGATCTCGGTGCCGACCATCAGCTGCTCGACCTTGAAGCCGGTGGTGTTCGCATTGGCGATGTTGTTGGCCACGATGTCGAGCTCGCGGCGCAGCGTCATCTGGCGAGACAATCCGATGTAGGCGACGTTTTCCAAGGCGGAACTCCTTCGACCGGGGTGTCGCAAGGGCCGTGCCAATACAGTTAACGCATTAAAATCAATATGATAATGAATTGAACACGTCGGGCACCCGGCAGGAAATGCCGGTTCTAAACGCCCCGTTAACCAAAACCCGCTTCTTTAGGCCGGTCAGAGTGGGGCCATAGCGCATGCTGAAATTTGGCAAGAAGAAAAAGGCCGAGGGGACGGATGTCGCCGTGGCCGAAGGCGCCGGCGAAGGTGGCGACGGCGAGGGCGAAGCGCCCGCCAAGAAGAAATTGCCGCTGCTGTTCATCATCATTCCCGTCGCCCTGCTGGTGCTGGGGGGCGGGGGCGCGGGCGCCTTCTTCATGCTGTCGCCCAAGCCCGCCGCTGCGGAAGGCGAGGCGCCCAAGGACGACGGCCACGGCGACACGAAGAAGGCCGACAAGGGCGGCGGTCACGGCGGCAAGGGCGGCGGGGAGCCGGACCCGGCGCTGGGCAAGATCACCGAAGGACCCGATGGGGTGACCTTCTATACCCTGCCGGACATGGTGGTGAACATTCAGACCGCCGACGGTCGGCCCGCCTATCTGAAGCTGCGGCTGACGCTGGAGCTGGAGGATGCCCACCTGGCCGATCAGCTGATGGCCGAGATGCCGCGCCTGCAGGACATGTTCCAGGGGTTCCTGCGCGAACTGCGCACCGAGGATCTGAACGGCTCGGCCGGCAATTTCCAGCTGCGCGCGGAAATCCTGCGTCGGGTCAATCTGATCCTGGCGCCCGGGAAGGCGGAAGCCGTGCTGATCGAAGAAATGCTGGTGAACTAGGATGGCCGAGGCCGCGCTCGCCGATACCGAGGACGATCCGTTCGGCGGCACCGAATCCGGTGACGGTCGTGCCGGCCTGATGCCCGAACGGGTCCTGAATCAGGAAGAGATCGACAGCCTGCTCGGCTTTGACATGAGCGGCGACGACGAGGAGCGCTCGGGCATCCGGGCGATCATCAACTCGGCGCTGGTCAGCTATGAGCGCCTGCCGATGCTCGAGATCGTCTTTGACCGCCTGGTGCGGTTGATGACGACCTCGCTGCGCAACTTCACCAGCGACAACGTCGAAGTCAGCCTCGACAACATCTCGTCGATCCGGTTCGGTGACTATCTGAACTCGATCCCGCTGCCGGCGATCCTGGCCGTGTTCCGGGCCGAGGAGCTGGACAACTATGGCCTGCTGACGGTCGATTCGAACCTGATCTATTCGATCGTCGATGTGCTGCTGGGCGGGCGGCGCGGCACGGCGGCGCTCAGGATCGAAGGGCGGCCCTATACGACCATCGAGCGGGTGCTGGTGCAGCGCATGGTCGAGGTGGTGCTGAACGATGCCAAAGCGGCATTCGAGCCGCTGACGCCGGTGCATTTCAACCTCGACCGTCTGGAGACCAATCCGCGCTTTGCGGCCATCGCCCGACCGGCCAATGCGGCCATTCTGGTCAAGCTGCGCATCGATATGGAAGACCGTGGCGGGCGCATCGAGCTGTTGCTGCCGTACGGGACGCTGGAGCCGATCCGCAAGATGCTGCTGCAGCAGTTCATGGGCGAGAAGTTCGGCCGCGACAACATCTGGGAAGGCCACCTTGCGACCGAGCTGTGGACCACGGGCACCGAGGTGCGGGCTGTTCTGGACGAGCAGCAGGTGCCCCTGTCGCGGGTGCTGAACCTCAAGGTTGGCGACACCCTGATGCTGAATGCGACGCCCAATTCCGAAATCTCGATCCGCAGCGGCACCATCCCGCTGACGACGGGGCGGATGGGCCGCAAGGGACAGAATATCGCCGTGCGCGTCGAGGCGCCGGTGCGGGCGGAGATCGCCGAGCGGCTGACCAAACACAGGGATCTGTCATGATCGGAACGGTTCTGGATGCCATACTGATGCTGCTGCTGGTCAGCGCCATCGCCTATGGCGTGCGACTGGATCGTCGTCTGAAGGCGGTCCGCGAGGGTCAGGCGGCGTTCGCCGGGGCGATTGCGGAGCTGAACAGCGCGGCCGGGCGGGCTGAGTCAGCGCTGAAGACCCTGCGCGAAGCCGGTCAGGAAACCGATCTGCTGCACGACCGTATCGTCAAGGCTCGGGCCCTGAAGCAGGAACTGGAAGGTCTGCTGGCGCGCGAGGGGCGCGAGGTCCGGGCGGCGGTTGCTGCGGCGCCTGCGCCCGAGCCGAGGCTGAAGATGGCCCCGGGCGCGGATCCCGCGACCGACCTTTACGGCAAGCTGGAGAGCCTGGCCGTCGCCCCGGATGTGCCCGGAGAGGCGGCGGAACGCTTTGCCCCCGTGCTGCAGGCCCTGGCCGCTAACCACGCTGCGAAACAAAGCCTGAACCGCGCGCGGCGCAGTCTGGATGAAGACCTGTTTGCTGCCTGACCCCCTCCTTTCGCGCTCTCTGAAAGACCCTGATGTCCAAGCTGCCCCGCCTTCTGCCCCTCGTTGCCATCGCCATCGGCGGGGTGATTGCCGTGCGTGCAGCAGGCACCATGCCGGGCATGTTCCAGGGGGCGGTGGCCTGGGCCGAGGAAGCCGTGCCCGCCGAGGGAACGCAGAACCCCACCCCGCCGGTGACCGGGGTCTGCACGCTGACCGATGAACAGCTGGCGGATCAGGCCGGGATTTCACCGGCTGAGCTTCGCGTCATCCAGTCCCTGTCGGGCCGTCGCGTCGAGCTGGACGCCCGCGAGGAAGAGATGGCGACCATGCTGCCGCTGCTGATCGCGGCCGAGCAGAAGATCGACGCCCGTATCGCCGAGCTGAATGCCGTCAAGGGCGAGGTCGAGGGCATGCTGGGCCAGCTGGACGAGAAGGAACAGGCCGAGGTCGACCGGCTGGTGCAGGTCTATTCGGCCATGCGTCCGCGCGATGCCGCAGCGGTGTTCACGACGCTGGACGATGAGGTCCGCCTGCCGGTGGCGGCGGCCATGCGGCCCCGGGCTCTCGCAGCCATCATGGCGCAGATGCCGCCCGCCGAGGCGCGCGAGCTGACCGAGAAGCTGGCCGGGATGAACACCCGTCCGGATCTGGAAGCGCGGGCGGCCGCCGCGACGCGGGATGCGCCGACGCCCGCGACGACGCCTGCGGCCACGCCCGCCGCGACCCCGGCCACGCCCCCGGCCACGACGCGCGCACAGCCTGCCCGTCAGCCCGCCCGTTCGACCCCGCCGACGCGTCAGGCCCCACCGCCCGCAGCGGAGACTCCCGCCCAGCGCGCACCGGCCACCGCTGATGCCCCGGCAAGGGGCCCAGCCCGTCAGACGGTGCAATAGGCGTCCCCTTGCCTTGACCGGCTGAGGCTCTAAGAGGGCGATCTTCGTTTCTCTTCCGCCCGAGGACCCGTCATGTCCGATACCCCGCCCGATCGTCTGTGCGTCGATCCCGACAGCAAATTCCACGATGAGACCGTGCTGGCGCGGGGCGTCGGCATTCGCTTCAAGGGCGAGGAAAAGACCAATGTCGAGGAATACTGCGTGTCGGAAGGCTGGGTGCGGCTGGCCGTCGGCAACCGCGTCGACCGGCGTGGCAAGGCCCTGACCGTCAAGCTGCAGGGACCGGTCGAGCCCTATTTCCAGGACGTCGAATAGCGCTTAGCCGATCAGGCTTTGCGCCCCGCCCCTGAGCCGCTAGGACTGCGGCTCCGGTATTCGGGGGAGATGACGATGCGGCTTGCAGCAACAGCTTTGGCGGGGGCGCTGGGTTTGATGGGGCTGGGTGTGGCCTCGTCCACCGTGGCCCAGAGCGCCGAGGACATCCGCATCGCCGAACAGCTGCGCGATCGCGCCCTTGAGGGCAGCGGCGCGTTCGAGATTGTCGAGGAACTGACCACCCGGTTCGGACCGCGCCCGGCGGGCTCGGCCTCGGAACAGGCGTCGGCACAGTGGGGTGCCGAGCTGATGACCGGCATGGGCTTTGCCAATGTCGAGATCGAATCCTTTCCGCTGAAGCTGTGGGAACGGGGCGAGACGCGGGTCGAGATCCTGACCCCCTTTCCCCAGCCGCTGGTCGCGACCGCGCTCGGTGGGACGATTTCGACCCCGCCGGGCGGGATTGAAGCCGAGGCGGTGATCTTCGAGACCTATCAGGAGCTGCTGGACCAGCCCGAGGGCTCGCTGACCGGCAAGATCGTGGTGGTGCTGCAAGATACGGTGCCGGCCCAGGACGGCCGGGGCTATGGCACCAGTTCGCCCATCCGGGGGCAGGGGCCGTTCGAGGCGGCCAGCCGGGGGGCGGTCGGCTATGTGCTGCGCTCGCTGGGCACCCATGACCACCGCTTTGCCCATACGGGGGCGACCCGGGTCGGCGAGGGCCAGATCCCGGCCTTTGCCATAAGCCCGCCGGACGCCGACCAGCTGCGCCGCGCGCAACGCCTGAGCGATGAGCCGATCCGCATGCGGCTGGTGTCGGGCGCGGGCTTTGTCGCCGATAGCCATTCGCAGAATGTCGTGGCCGAGGTCGTCGGCTGGGAGTTTCCCGATCAGGTGATCGTCATCGGCGGGCATCTGGACAGCTGGGACCTGGGCACAGGCGCGATCGACGACGGGGCGGGCATCGCCATCACCACGGCAGCGCTGAAACTGATCGAGGACCTGCCAGTGCAGCCGCGCCGCACCATCCGCGTGGTCTGGTGGGGATCGGAGGAGGTCAGCCAGCCGCCGCCCTCGCAGGGTCTGGCCGGCGCGCGCTTCTATGCCGACCGCCGGGCCGATGACCTGGATATGCATGTCGCCGCCAGCGAAAGCGATTTCGGCGCGGGCCGGATCTACAGCTTGGCCCTGCCGGCGGGCGCGGGCGACAGCGCGCTGCGCCGCGCGGCGATGCGGGTGCTGACCCCGCTGGGCATCCTGTTCGATGGAGCGCCTGCGACCGGGGGCGGGCCCGACACCACGCCGCTGGTGCAGGCCGGTGTGCCCGCCTTTCGCCTGAACCAGCAAGGCATGGACTATTTCGACTGGCACCATACGGCCGACGATGTGCTGGACCGGATCGACCCGGCGGCGCTGGACCAGAATGTCGCTGCCTGGGCTGCCTTCCTGTGGCTGCTGGCCAACTCCGACATCGACTTCAGGGCCTTACGGGCGGCGCAATAGGCCCTCTGGCGAGCGTGGCGAAACTGGTAGACGCAAGGGACTTAAAATCCCTCGACTTCGGTCATGCGGGTTCGACCCCCGCCGCTCGCACCATGGCTCAGCGCTTCTTGCCAAGCTCGGCGGCGATGTCCTTGACGTTGCGGCCGGCCTTGCGGTGGGCGGTGGTAAGCTGGTCGCGGGTGACGCCCCAGCGCTTCATCCAGTGTTCGACGGCCTGACGCTCGGACAGGTCCAGCCGGTCCTTGTCGATGAAGCCGCGCTTGTCCTTGAGGCCTGCCATGATCGTCTCCGTTGCTGCGTGGTGCCGTAGCGCGAAATGGGTCGGGGCGCGACCGCGGGGCGTAACTTCGTGTTTCGCGCCAAGAACCGCCCTTAACCCGACGCGCTTTCGTGGGCACAAGGGGGAAATCCCCTCCGACCGCATGGATATTCGATGAAGAGAGCCCGACACGCCCGGATCGTTGCGACCCTGGGACCGGCCAGCCGGTCGCCCGGCATGGTCAAGACCTTGGCACAGGCCGGGGTGGATGTGTTCCGCCTGAACTTCAGCCACGGCTCGCACGACGACCATGCGGCGGCGCTGAAGGCGGTGCGTGGGGCCGAACTGGCGTTGAAGCGGCCGATGGGCGTGCTGGCCGACCTGCAGGGGCCCAAGCTGCGGCTGGGCCGGTTCCGGGACGTCGAGATCGACATCAAACCTGGCCACAAGATGCGCTTCGACCTCGACCCCGAGCCGGGCGACGAAAAGCGGGTGCAGATGCCGCATCCGGAAATCTTCAGGGCGTTGCGCGAAGGCATGCTGCTGTTGCTGGACGACGGCCGGGTGCGGCTGCGCGTCGGCAAGCGATCGGACGACTGGGCCGATGTGACGGTCGAAAGCGGCTCGAAGCTGTCGGACCGCAAGGGGGTGGCGGTGCCGGAAGCCGTCATCCCGGTGTCGGCCCTGACGCCCAAGGACCGCGAGGACCTGGCCTTTGCGCTCAGGATCGGCGTCGACTGGGTGGCGCTGAGCTTTGTGCAGAAGGCCGAGGACATGGCCGAGCTGAAGCGGCTGGTGAACGGCAAGGCGGCCTGTCTGGCCAAGATCGAAAAGCCCCAGGCGTTGAACGAGCTTGAGGCTATCCTCGACTATTCCGACGGGGTGATGGTGGCGCGCGGGGACCTCGGTGTTGAGCTGGATCCCGAAGAGGTGCCGGTGGCGCAAAAGGCCATCATTCGCGCGGCTCGCCATCGCGGGGTGCCAGTGATCGTGGCGACCCAGATGCTGGAGTCGATGACCAGTGCCCCCGCACCGACGCGGGCCGAGGCCACCGATGTCGCCAATGCCGTCTATGAGGGGGCTGATGCCCTGATGTTGTCGGCCGAGACGGCCTCGGGCGACTATCCGGTCGAGGCGGTGACCATGATGAACCGCATCATGGAGCGGGTCGAACGCGATCCGGTCTGGCCCAGCCTGATGGATGCCGAACACGCCGGCATGGACGACATCGACGCCGATGCCCTGGTGGCGGCGGCCCGAAAGGCCGGCGAGGCGCAGTCGACCGCCTGTATCGTGGTGTTCACGACGCTGGGCGGCACCGCCCGGCGGATGGCGCGCGAGCGGCCCCTGCATACGGTGCTGGCCCTGACGCCCAATCCGGACACGGCCCGGCGGCTGGCGCTGGTCTGGGGGCTGGAGCCGCGTCTGGGCCGCCAGCCGGACTCGCTGGAACAGGTCACCGACGATGCGGTCAACGGGGCCATGGACTATGGTCTGGCCCAGCCGGGTCAAAGGATCCTGATCCTGGCCGGGACGCCGTTCGGCGCGCCGGGGGCTGCGAATCTGTTGCGGCTGGCGCATGCTCCGGCGAAGATGAAACGGCGGAAGTGATCCTCCCCTGCTGAGCGTAGCGAAACGGGGGAGGGGGACCGCGCGCAGCGGGGTGGAGGGGGCGAACCCTGACACCGGCGCTTGTTGTCGCCCCCTCCACCACTCCGTGGTCCCCCTCCCCCGCGGGCGGGGGAGGAGATGAGTGCATGATCAAATATATCGGCTCGAAGCGGGCTTTGCTGGGGCAGGTGACCTCGGCGATTGGCGCGCTGGCGGGGCCGGGGACGACCGTGTGTGATCTGTTCAGCGGCTCGGCCAGGGTTGGGCATGCGCTGAAGCGGGCGGGCTACCGGGTCTGGTCGAATGACCACAATGCCTATGCCCACACCCTGGCCACGGCCTATGTGCAGGCGGACCGGGAGCGGTGGCTCGATAGGGCCTTGGCGGTGCTGGCCGAGCTGCGCCAGCTCAAGCCCGAGGCCGGCTGGTTCACCCGGGCCTTTTGCGAGGACGCGCGCTATTTCCACCCCGACAACGGCGCGCGGATCGACGCCATGCGCGAACGGATCGAGGCGCTGGATCTGGAGCCGGACCTGAAGGCCATCGTGCTGGTCAGCCTGATGGAGGCGGCCGACCGGGTCGATTCCACGGCCGGGGTGCAGATGGCCTATATGAAGCAGTGGGCCCCGCGTGCCTTGAAGTCATTGGAACTGCGGATGCCGGATGTGCTGCCGTCGGTGGGGGCGCCATGTCGGGCGACGCAGGCCGATGCGGTCGCGATCGCGCCCGAGATCGAGGCCGATCTGGTCTATCTGGACCCGCCCTATAACCAGCATTCCTATCTGGGAAATTATCACTGCTGGGAAAGTCTGGTGCTGTGGGACAAGCCCGAGACCTATGGCGTGGCCAACAAGCGGATCGATGTGAAGACGCGGAAAAGCGCCTTCAACAGCCGGCCCGGGATTGGCCCTGCGCTGGCGGCGGTGATCGAGGGGCTGAAGGCGCCCAATCTGGTGGTGTCCTTCAATGACGAGGGCTATCTGGACCGGGAGGCGCTGACCGGCATGCTGTCGGCGCGGGGGCATGTGCAGGTGATCGAAATCGCCCATCCCCGCTATGTCGGAGCCCGCATCGGCATCCATAACCCGAAGGGCGAGAAGGTCGGTCAGATCGGGCGTTTGCGGAATGTCGAGTACCTATATGTGGTGACGCCGGAGCCGGTGGCCCTGCCGCACGCAGCTTGATCTGCGGGAACCGTCGGGGTTTGATGCCGTTTGGTCGTCATGCAGACGATCCATGACATTGAGGCGGACGAAATGGGCAGCGAGGCCAGATTTGCGGGCCGGGGTCTGGTCCGGTCGGACCGGGCCATCGACGCCTTCCAGACCGTCGCCTGGCGCGCGCCCGAGCCGCGCCGCGACCGGTTCACGGCAGCCAACGTCGCCGGTCCTGCAGAGGCCGAGAGCGAAGAGATTCCGCACTGGATGATCCTGGTCGGCGGAGGTTTGCTGGCGGCGCTGATGGGAGCCCTGATGGGCGGAGCCATGGCGCTTTAAAATCCAGTTGCCGTCGGCGTGATCGCAGGTTAGGTGGAAATTCAACAGTTTTTTACCTCCTTCTCCTGGATCCCATCATGACCGAAGACCACCCGCTTGCTTCAAATGTTGCGGCCGATCAACGGGCTGACTGGGTGCGGCCCGAGCTTCACAGACTTGACGTTGAGACGGCGGAGACCTCTGACGCCGTCAACTTTGAGGGTTCAGGTTTTGCAAGCTGATACCCGCTCCGGTTCGCTTTCTTTCGTAGCAAAGCGTCAGTCGGCCGCTACTCTCTGATCGTAGTCCACGAGCGCCCGGATCGGCGCGAACGAGCGGCGGTGCTGGGCGCAAGGGCCGAGGCGGTCGAGCGCCTGCCGGTGCAGCGGCACGCCATAGCCCTTGTGCCGGGCAAACCCATAGCCGGGGTGTTCGGCTTCAAGCTCATGCATCAGCCGGTCGCGCGCGGTCTTGGCGAGGATGGAGGCGGCGGCGATGGAGGCGGAGCGCGCATCACCCTTGATGACGGCGACCGAACGGCACCCCACATCCAGCGCATGATTGCCGTCGATCAGGGCCAGCGCGGCGCGTTGCGCCAGACCCTGAACCGCGCGCCGCATGGCCAGTTCGGTGGCGCGCAGGATGTTAAGGCGATCAATCTCCTCGACCGTCGCAAAGGCCACGGACCAGCACAGGGCGCGCGCCTTGATGCCGGCCTCGGCCGCCTCGCGCGCGGCCTCTGACAGCGCCTTGGAGTCGTTCAGGCCCTCGGGCAGGCAGTCGGGATCAAGGATCACGGCGGCCGCGCTGACGGGCCCCGCCCAGGGGCCACGCCCGGCCTCGTCCACGCCGCAAACGAGGCCGTGGGCGGCCCATTCCTGTTCCAGCGTCAGATCAGGTCGCAGCATCAGCCCTGACCGCCTGAGAGGGGGGCATGCCGATGGCAGGTCGTGACGTGGTCATTGACCATGCCGGTCGCCTGCATAAAGGCATAGACGATGACCGGGCCGCAGAATTTGAAGCCCTCGGCCTTCAGCGCCTTGGCCATGGCGACGGACTGCGGTGTCTGGGCCGGGACCTGGGCCATAGAGGGCCAGTCGTTCTGGATGGGCTGACCCCCCACGAAAGACCAGAGCCAGTCCGACATGTCGCGACCCTGATCCTGCAAGTCCAGCCAGAGGCGAGCGCCCGAAATGGTGGCGTCGATCTTGGCCCCCGAGCGGACGATTCCCGCGTCGTTCAGCAGGCGCTGGCGGTCGGCCTCGCCATAGCGGGCGACCTTTTCCGGATCGAAATCGTCAAAGGCAGCGCGGAAGGCCTCGCGCTTTTTCAGGATGGTGATCCACGACAGGCCCGCCTGGAAGCCGTCCAGCACCAGCTTTTCCCAGAGGGCGCGCGGGTCGCGTTCAGGCACGCCCCATTCCTGGTCGTGATAGGCGACATAGAGGGGATCGGTGCCGCACCAGCCACAGCGGCCGGTCGTGTCGGGCACGGGCGAGTCGGTCATGGCCGCAAGGTCGCCGGGCTGGCCTCCGGACGCAAGAGTCATGTCCCGTCAGACGCCGGGCGGCGCGCGGTCTGGCAAGGGGTGAAGGTGACCCGCATGCCCTTCCTGATCGCGCTGATTGCCCTCGGCCTTGCCGCTGCATTTGCGGGAGAGGCGCGCGCGCAGGACAGCAAGGCCGTCATGCATCCGCCCGGTGTGGTCGGGGAACTGGGCCAGAGCGATCCCGATGCCCTGATCGCCTCGCAGCTATGGCTGGCGGAGGTCTATGAGCGTGAGGGGCTGATCGATGAGGCGATCCAGACCTATGAGGCGGCGCTGCTGTCGATCCTGCAGTTTCGCGGGCAGGGGCATGTGTCGATGGCCGACCCCATGGTGCGGGTGGCGCGCCTGACCGAGGATTGGGAGACGCGGGTGCGCTGGCTGGAGTCCGCCCTGCGGATCCGCGAGGTCGGCTGGGACACAGGCGATGCGCGCCGGATGGTGCTCCGGATGGAGCTGAAGCGGGCGTCTGACTGACGGCTCGCCCCTCTGGCGTGATCTCGAGAGGGCTACCGACGGAGGTCAGGGGGTGGACAAGTCCTTGCCGAAACGAAACAACAATAGCTCCCACAATCAGAGGATATAACCATGCGTATCGCCCTGTTCGCCGCTGCTGCTGCCGCTCTGGCCCTTGCCGCCTGCTCGCAGGAGACCGGTGACAATGCCGCTGAAACCGCGGACGCCGCCGGCGACACCGTCGCCTCGGCCGCCGAAGACACCGCCGAGAATGCTGACGCCGTGGCCGACAACACCGCCGCTGCCACCAACGAAGCGGCCGAGGACGTCGACGCCGCCGTCGAGACGCCCGCCGAGTAAACGTTTCACGATCGATAGGGAGACGCGCCCGGAGTTCGCTTCGGGCGCGTTTTCTTTTTTTTAGAGGTCCAACCAGTCTGGCCGTCGGACCGTTGCCGGCGTCCCCTCGACCGTCAGGTTGCCGTCCAACCGGTCGAGACGCAGCAGGGCCATGAGGCGGCTGCCCTGACCGGACAGGGTCTGGCCCGCGCGTCGGTCTCCGTTCAGGACCTCGGAGCCGAAGGGGGGCAGGGGGCCGTCAATGTCGAGGGGCAGCATGCGGTTGCGGATGGCGCCGCGCCGCTTCATGCGCGAGGTCGTCTCCTGACCGATGAAACAGCCCTTGGAAAAGTCGATGCCTTTGAGCAGATCGAAGTCGGCCTCGATCGGATAGGTGGTGTCCTGACCGCCGTCGCGGGCGGGGTCGGGGATGCCCAGCGACAGGCGGTGATCGTGCCAGTCGGCGGCCTCGGCCGAGGTGGGCAGGGGCGCGCCATAGTGGCGGTGGCCGAGATCCGCGAGGCGAGCGTCCGAGGTGCCGGGCGTGTCCGGAGTTGCGGGCCAAAGGACCTGGACGGTGCCGTCGTCCGGCTGGATCGTGACGTCGGCGCGCAGGCGATAAAGCGAAAGCCGCTGGATCAGGGCGTCCCGGCGGTCAGCGGCGACATCGATCAGCACGCCGTCGTCCTGGCCCAGAAGGAACAGGTCGAACAGCAGGCGACCGGGTGGGGACAGCAGGGCGCCGAAGCGCAGCTCGCCCGGCTTGAGGCTCAGAATCTCCTGCGTCAGCAGGCCGTTGAGGAAGGTCTTTGCATCCGGGCCGCTGACCCGGACGAGGGCGCGATCAGGGAGGGAGGCGATGCGGGCGGACATGCTCCACAGATAGGGCGGTCACGGCGGCTTGGCGAGGGGGCGATGCCGCTGCCTGCCTGCGAGAATCCGTATACGGTAGGCTTATGCCCCCGGCCTTTCCCGTCCTCTACATCGCTGAAGCCGACCCGGAGATGGCGGTGATGGGCTCGGGCGTGCTCGATCATCTGGCCGAGGCCCTGCCGCAGGCGCGGTTCACTGTGGTGGGCTCGCCCGCCAGTGCGCCGCTGTTTGCCGGTGTACCGCGGCTGGACCGGACGCTGATCCTGAAGGGCGAGGGGCTGGCCGAGCTGACGGGCCTGTGGAACCAGGTGCGGGGCACGCACTGGGGTCTGGTCGTCGATATGCGGGGCACGAAGTTGTCGGGCTGGCTGAGGCGGCAGAAGCGGGCGGTTCGGGGCCAGATGCCGGACGGCCTGCATGCCGTCGAGGCGGCGGCGCGCGTGTTGCAGCTGGACGAGGTGCCCGCCCCCTGCCTGCATCCGACGGCTGAGGATCGGGCCGCGGCCGAGGCCCTGCTGGGGCCGGGCGACGGGCCGCTGCTGGCCATCGGACCGGGGGCGGACTGGATCGGGCGGCTGTGGCCGGCGGAACGCTATGCCAAGGTGGCGCAGGCCCTGCTGGGCGAGGGCGGGCCGCTGGCAGGCGGGCGGTTGCTGATCGTCGGCGGGCCCGGCGACCGCGATGCCGCCCATACCATCCGGCTGGTGGTGCGGCGCGAGCGGGTGATCGAGGCGCAGGGCAAGCTGTCGCCGCTGGCGACGGTGGCGGCCTTGCAGCGGGCAGACTTCTATCTGGGCGGAGACTCGCTATGGACCCAGCTGGCGGTGGCGGCGGGGGTGCCGGTGACGGCGCTGTTCGGCCCGTCGGATGAGTCGCTGCGCGGGCCGTGGGGTGGCCAGACGCTGAGGGGGCCGCGGACCTTTGAGGAATTCCGCATCATGGACCCGCGTTTCGACCAGGCGCTTCAGCATATGATGGACCTTCCGGCCGAGAGGGTGTTGAAAGCCTGCATGCGGCGCCTGACGACCGACGCCGCCTGATCTGACCGGCAGGAGTATCGCCATGGGCAACAGCTATGACCTGATCGTGCGGGGCGGCGAGGTCGCCAATCACGCCGGACGGGGACCGGCCGATGTCGGGGTGCGCGACGGCAGGATCGCCTTCGTCGGAGACCTGTCCCAGGCCTCGGCCGGAGAGGTGGTGGATGCCGCCGGCCTGACCGTCCTGCCGGGGGTGATCGACACCCAGGTGCATTTCCGCGAGCCCGGTCTGGAGTGGAAGGAAGACCTCGAGACCGGCAGCCGCGCGGCGGCGCTGGGCGGGGTGACCGCCGTCTTCGAAATGCCGAACACGGAGCCGACCACCACCGACGCCGATGCCATGGCCGACAAGCTGGCGCGGGCCCGGGAACGGATGTGGACGGACCACGCCTTTTACATCGGCGGCACCCACGAGAATGCGACCTATCTGGATGAGCTGGAGCGGCTGCCGGGGTGCTGCGGGGTCAAGGTGTTCATGGGGGCCTCGACCGGGACCCTGCTGGTCGCCGACGATGACGGGGTGCGCGACATCCTGAAGCGGGTGAACCGCCGGGCGACCTTTCACTCCGAGGACGAATATCGGCTGGCTGAGCGGCGCAGTCTGGCGCGGACGGGCGACTGGACCAGCCACCCGGAGGTACGTGACGTCGAAAGCGCGATCCGCAGCACCCGCAGGCTGGTGGGGCTGGCGCGCGAGTGCGGCGCGCGTATCCATGTGCTGCACGTAACCACCGCCGAGGAGATCGAATTCCTGGCGGGGGCGAAGGATGTGGCCACCGTCGAGGTCACGCCCCAGCATCTGACTCTGGACGGCGACGAGGCTTACGAGCGGCTCAAGGCGCTGGCCCAGATGAACCCGCCGATCCGCAACCGGCCGCATATCGAGGGCCTGTGGCGCGGCATCGCCCAAGGGGTGGTGGATGTGCTGGGCTCGGACCACGCACCGCACACGCTGGAGGAAAAGGCGCGGCCCTATCCGGCGTCACCCTCGGGCATGCCGGGCGTGCAGACGCTGGTGCCGGTCATGCTGGATCATGTGGCGAAGGGGCGGATGACGCTGGAGCGGTTCATCGACCTGACCTCGGCCGGGGCCCAGCGCATCTTCAACATCGCCGGCAAGGGGCGGATGGCCGAGGGCTATGACGCCGATCTGACGCTGGTCGATCTGAAGGCGAAGACCGTGCTGAAGCACGCCGACATGGCCACGCGGTCGGGCTGGACCCCGTTCGACGGCATGGAGGTGCAGGGCCTGCCGATGGCGACGATCGTGCGCGGCCGGGTGGTGATGCGCGACGGCGAACTGCAGGGCAGCGCCCACGGTCGCCCGGTGCGCTTCCAGGAGACGCTGGCGGCAGGCTAGCGCGGCGCGAGGATGAAGCCGGCGATGTCGGGTACGACGGGGGCGGCCAGTGGCAGGTCCGGGTCGGCATAGGCGCGGATGTTGGCGGCGCGCTCGGCGGGGGCGACCTTGAGCACGTGATTGACGCCCTCCCAGACGACGAGGGTGGCGTCGGGCTGCGCCGCCTTCATGGCATCGGAGTCGACGGTGGTGACCTGGATGTCGGTCGTGCCCTGGGCGACCAGGACCGGGCCGTCATACGCGGTGACCAGTTCGCGGGGATCGAGCGCCAGCCACGAGATCAGATAGGGCTGGACCGAAGGCCGGAACAGGGCCTCGAGGCCCGGGACAGATTCGACCTCATGCCCGGCCTCGAGCTCGGCCAGCGCGGCGAAGGCCCGGGTGCGCATGGGCTCGGGCAGTTGCGGGCCCAGCTGTTCCTCCAGCACGATGCGGGCCGGGCGACCGGCGCCCGCGACCAGCACGAGGCCGCAGATGGCCGAGGTGTCGCGTTCGGTGGCGGCCAGCGCCACCAGCGCCCCTTCGCTGTGTCCGATCAGCCAGGCGCAGGGCAGGCCGGCCTGTTCTGCCGCCTGTTCGGCCCAGCCGATGGCGTCATCGACCAGATGGGAAAAGCGCAGATCCTGCTCGGCCATGCCGGTGAACAGGCTCTCACCGACGCCGCGCTTGTCGTAGCGGACGGTGGCGATGCCCTGATCGGCCAGCCCCTCCGCCAGCAGGCGGTAGGTGGAGGCGCGGATGCCCTGGGGGCTGTTGCCGTCGCGGTCGGTGGGGCCCGAACCCGCGATGATGACACCGACCGCCCGGGGCGCGTCTGCCGGGGCCAGCCAGGTGCCGTGCAGGGGGCCGACCTCGGTCCGGAGGGTGACGGCGGTGCCGGGGTCCTGAACGGTCAGGGTGAGGGCGGCGGCGGCGATCAGGGCGGACAGCATGGGGTGTCTCCGTCTTGAAGGAACAGGATCAGAAGGGTTGGCGGTCGGGGTCGTTGCGCCAGACGCGCCAGCTTTCGACTGCCGCGAGGACAACGGCGACCAGCACGGCGACGACCACCGCGATGACGCCGAACGGCTGGGGCATGAAGGGGGCGCTGACCAGACCGAACAGGCCGATCAGGAACAGGAGGCGTCCGGCAAGGCGGTTCGACCGCTCCCACGCCAGCTTGCTCTTGAAAGCCCAGGGGGTGCGCACCCCGACAATGGGGTTGGGCCCGACCCGGCCGAGGAAGGCTCCGGTCGCCATCATCAGGACGCTGATGGCCAGCATGGGCGCGAGGGTGCCGATGGAGGTGGCGCCCGACAGGCTGAGGGCGGCGGCGAACAGGGTGGCGCCGGTAAGAGAGATGAGCGTCACCAGCTGGGCAAAGCGAAGGGCGCGGCTGCGGGCCGCATCGCCGGCCTTGCGGGCAAAATGGCCGAGGCCGCCACTGAGGACGAGGGTGGCGAAGCCGAGCGCCAGGATCAATGCGCCGACGGTCTCGCGCCCGGCCCAATCGTCAGCGTCGCCATGGACGTTGAAATGAATGGGCATCAGGCCGGTGGGGCCGGCCAAGAAGATCCATAGCCCGAGGCCCAGCAGGATGGCCGAAATGCCGAGAGTGGCCACGTCGATGGCCGAGGCGGGGGCGGATGGGCGGGTATCAGTCACGGTCCTTGTCTCCATCAGACGGGCTGCGGGCCCCGGTGATCGACAGGAGGAAGGCCAGCGCCTCCTCCACAGCGGAAATGTCGAGGCGGTAGCGGATGGTGGTGCCGTCGCGCTCGGGGCTGACCAGTCCGGCCTCCTTGAGGGCGTTGAGGTGACCGGTGACGGTCGGCCAGGTCATGTCGAAGGCCGCGGCAATGTCGCCGGACGCCATGGGACCTTTCCTGAGCATTTCGATGATCCGACGCCGCACGGGATGCGACAGGGCCTTGAACAGGGTGTTCATGGGATATGCCTAATTAGGAAATCCCCTAAATGCAAGGGGTGGATCCTCCCCCCGGCTCCCGGGGGAGGATCAGAGGCTTAAATCGAAAAGCTGACGCCGCAGCCGCAGCTTGAGGCGGCGTTGGGGTTGCGGATGACGAACTGGGCGCCGGCGAGGTCGTCGACGAAATCGATCACCGAGCCGCTGAGGAAGGGCAGGGAGACGGGATCGACAAGGGCGGTGTGGTCGTCGTTGCGGATGCGGATGTCTTCATCATCGGCGGACCCGACCAGATCGAACCGGTACTGAAAGCCCGAACACCCGCCGCCATCGACCGCGACCCGCAGCATCAGCGGGGTGCCCCTTGCCTCGGACAGGTGGCGCAGACGGGCCGCAGCAGACGCGGACAGCGTCAGACCATGGGCCGCAGCGCGGGCGCCGGCGTCGCCGGTGGTCTCGACCCGGAAGTCTGTGGATCGTTCGGTCATACCGCCCTATATGAGGCCGCCACGGGCTACCGCAATGCCTGTCACCCCATCGGGATCAACTCCGCTGACCGATCGTCGCCTCTACCCCTATGCCCTGGATGCCGCAAACACGCTGGGACGGCGTGTGCCCGAGCCCGCCAGCCGGACGCGCACGGCCTTTGCCCGCGACCGCGACCGCATCATCCATTCGACGGCCTTTCGCCGGCTGAAGGAAAAGACGCAGGTGTTTGTGGCGCATGAGGGCGACCACTATCGCACCCGCCTGACCCACAGTCTGGAAGTGGCCCAGATCGCCCGGTCGCTGGCCCATGCGCTGCGGCTGGACACCGATCTGGCCGAGGCCGTGGCGCTGGCACATGACCTGGGCCATCCGCCGTTCGGCCATGCCGGCGAAGATGAGCTGCAGGCCTGTATGGAGCCGTGGGGCGGGTTCGATCACAACGTCCAGACGTTTCGCGTGATCACCCGGCTGGAGGAACGCTATCCGGACTTTCTCGGGCTGAACCTGAGCTGGGAGACGCTGGAAGCGGTCATCAAGCACAACGGTCCGGTCGACGGCATGCTGGATCGCCCCTCGTGGAAGCCGGTCGCGGAGTTCTCGAAGGACTGGGACCTGAGGCTGGACAGTTTCGCCTCGCTGGAGGCGCAGGTCGCGGCCATCGCCGACGACATTGCCTATAACAATCACGATGTGGACGACGGGGTGCAGGCGGGCCTGTTCACTCTGGAGGACCTGATGGAGGTGCCGCTGATCGGGCCGATCCTGAAGGGCACCCGCGACGACTGGCCCGATCTGGACGCCCGGATGATCCGGCTGGAGGCCGTGCGGCGCATGATCGGCGCCATGATCGAGGACGTGTTGGCCGAGACCGGGCGCCGCCTGAAGGCGGACGGGATCGAAACGGTCGAGGATGTGCGGACGGCGAAGCGGATGCTGGTCGCCTTTTCGCCGGACATGCTGGCCGATCTGGGGGCGCTGCGGCGGTTCCTGTTCACGCGCATGTATCGCCACTATCGGGTCAACCGCACACGCAGCCAGGCGCGGCGCATTCTGTCGGAGATGTTCCAGCTGTTCCTGGCCGAGCCGGACATCCTGCCCCCCGAATGGGCGGAGCGGGCCTCAAGCGGCGATCCGGCCCGCCGGGCCCGGGCCGTTTGTGACTACATCGCCGGGATGACCGACCGTTATGCGATCGAGGAACACAGAAAGCTGTTCACACTCGATCTGGCGCTCGATCTGTGATTCGAATGCGCCTGCCGGGAGCGCTAGGATAGGCGCTCAGCCGCGCGATTCGCGGACGCACATGCATTGAGGCCCTCCATGTCGCACAAAGACCCCTATCGCCAGGATCCGGGCGCCGGTCGTGATCGGGGTGCCTATACGCCGCCGACCGACGAGGAATTGCCGTTCCGCCGGGGCGGGGGTGGGTATGACGCCCGCCGCAGTGGCGTCGGCGGCCCGCCGGTCACCCTGATCATCAGTGCCGCCGTTCTGCTGCTGCTGATCGTCGTGGTGGTCATCTATTACCGGGCCGGGGCCCGTGGGTCCGAGGATGCGCCGCCGGCCATCGGCACGCCTGTGGGTGAGCTGAAGGTCGAGGCGGCCGAGGATGCCCAGCCGATCGATCCGGCGGCGGGAATCGACGTCTATGACGAGGCCGCGCCGATCGTCACCGCGCCAACCTATGTGCCGCCGCCCGAGGCGATCCAGCCCAATGCGCGGCCAGCGGAAGCGACAACTCCCGCACCCGCTCCGACAAGGCCTGCCGAACGCCCGACGGTCGCGGCAGGCGGCAATTCGGCAGTGCAGATCGGGGCCTTTTCGACGCCGGGTCTGGCCGACAGCGAATACAGCCGGGTAGTCGGACGCTACAGCCAGTACACCGAGGGTGCGGTAAAGCGGGTGCAGGAGGTGACCTCGTCCAGCGGATCGACCCTGTACCGGACCATGGTCTCGGGCCTGAGCCGCGAGCAGGCCCAGGGGCTGTGCGACGCCATCAAGGCCTCGGGCGGCGACTGTATCGTGCGCTGACCTGACGTGACGCGGGCCATCATCCTGGGCTGTTCCGGCCCCCGGTTGACGCAGGCGGAGGCAGACTTCTTTGCCGAAGCCCAGCCGTTCGGCTTCATCCTGTTCCGGCGAAACGTCGAGGACCCGGCGCAACTGGCTGAGCTGGTGGCGTCGCTAAGGGCCTGTGTCGAGCACAAGGCGCCGGTGCTGATCGATCAGGAAGGCGGGCGGGTGCAGCGGATGATCCCGCCGCACTGGACCCGCTATCCGCCGGGCGCGGCCTATCTGAAGTCCAGCAACGATCTGGCGGGCGCGCGCGAGACGGCGAGGCTGGGAGCGCGACTGATGGCGCACGACCTGCGCGCCGTGGGGATCGACGTCGACTGCCTGCCGGTGCTGGATGTGCCGATACCGGGGGCGCACGACATCATCGGCGACCGGGCCTATGCGGCCGATCCGGAACAGGTCGCCGTGCTGGGCCGGGCGGCGGCCGAGGGGCTGATGGCGGGCGGGGTTCTGCCGGTGATCAAGCATATTCCCGGGCACGGGCGGGCGCTGGCCGACAGCCACCACGACCTGCCGGTGGTCAATGCCGACCGGGCCCATCTGGAGGCCTGGGACTTCATGCCGTTCAAGGCGCTTTCGGATATGCCGATCGCGATGACGGCTCACGTCGTTTACACGGCGCTGGACCCCGAAGAGCCCGCCACGACCTCGCGCATTGTGCTGGACATGGTTCGCGACGAGCTGGGCTATCAGGGGCTGATCGTCTCGGACGACCTGTCGATGAAGGCGCTGAAGGGCGATCTGGAACAGCGAGCCAAGCGGGCGCTGAAGGCGGGCTGCGACGTGGTCCTGCACTGCAATGGCGACATGGCCGAGATGCAGGCCGTGCTGGCCGGATCGAAGGCGCTGAAGGGCAAGCGGCGCAAGCGTGCCGAGGCGGCGATGGCGCGGCGGGTGCAGCTGGCCGAGCCGCTGGATGTCATGGAAGGCCGTGCGCGCTTCGACCGGATGATGGCGCCGTATCTGGAGGCGCAGGCCGGGCCGGACGTCGGGGAGGCGCAGGGGTGAGCCGCACCTTTCAGCCCAATCTGAACTTTGCGGCGGTCGAGGCGGTCGAGCCGGAGGAGGCGTTCGTCGTCGATCTGGACGGCTATGAGGGGCCGCTGCATGTGCTGCTGGCGCTGGCGCGAAACCAGAAGGTCGACCTGCTGACCCTGTCGATCACGCGGCTGGCGGAACAGTATCTGGCCTTTGTCCATGAGGCGCGGCGGCGGAATTTTGCGCTGGCGGCGGATTACCTCGTGATGGCGTCGTGGCTGGCCTATCTGAAGTCGCGCCTGCTGTTGCCGCGCACGGAAGCGGCGCCCGATGCCGAGATCCCGGCCGAGGAGATGGCGGCGGCTCTGGCGTTCCGGCTGCGCAAGCTGGAGGCCATGCGTACGGCGGGCGAGGCCCTGATGCGCCAGCCGATCCTGAAGCGCGATGTGTTCACCCGGGGCGATCCCGAGGCGACGGTGATCGTGCCGTCCGACCAGATCGATGCCAGTCTCTACGAGCTGATGACCGCCTATGTCAGCCAGCGGCGGCGGGCCGAGCGGCGGGCCTATAATCCCGGTCTGCGGGTCGAGGCCTTTCCGCTGGAGGCGGCGCGCGACTGGCTGCGCGATCGCCTGCCCGGGATGGACGCGTGGACAGCGCTGGACGAGATCGCGCCGCGGGCCGAGGCGGTCAGTGAGACGGGCGAGCGCGAGGGCCCCAGCCCGGCCAGCTATGTCGCCTCGACCCTGTCGGCCAGTCTGGAACTGGTCAAGGAAGGGGCGCTGGACGTGACCCAGGCCGAGGCCTTTGCCGATGTCTATTTGCGCCGGCGCGCGCACGGCCAGCCGCTGGAGCTGACGCCATGAGCGATGAGGCGACAGGGTCCAAGGCGGGACTGGCCTTCCGCCCCGACGACACCGAGATCGAACGGCGGGTCGAGGCCCTGCTGTTCGCGGCGGCGGGGCCGCTATCAGCGGCGGACATCGCGCGGCGCCTGCCGGAAGATGCCGATGTGGGGCGGGCATTGTCGCGACTGGTCGAGCGGTATCGCGACCGGGGCGTGACCCTGCAGATCGTGGCCGACCGCTGGAGTTTTCGTACCGCGCCGGACCTCGGCTTCCTGATGACGGAGGAGCGCGAGGAGCCGCGACGGCTGTCGAAGGCCGCGCTCGAGACCCTGGCCATCGTCGCCTATCACCAGCCGGTCACCCGGGCCGAGATCGAGAGCGTGCGCGGGGTGTCCCTGTCGAAAGGCACGCTGGACCAACTGCTGGAGATGGGGTTCGTCCGGCTGCGCGGGCGGCGGCGCACGCCGGGGCGCCCGGTGACCTATGGCACCGCGGACCGGTTCCTGGAGCATTTCGGACTCGCCAGCCTGAGCGACATGCCGGGCGTGCAGGAGATGAAGGCGGCGGGCCTGCTGGACATGTCCATGCCCAGCGGCTTCGAGGTGCCGGACCCGGGCCGGGCCTCGGACGGTGACGACGAGCTGGACCTGCTGGACCACGAGGATGCCCCCGAGTTCGCGCAGGACTTTGTGGGCGAGCGCGACGCCTAGACCGGCGGCAGGCGGGTGACGCCGAGGATCCAGCCCTCCTCCGTCTCGACCTGACGCATCAGGTCGTCGGAGGCGCCCTTGGGCGGCGCGAAGGCCGCAGCCAGGTCGCCGCGCTCATCCATATTGGCAAAGGTCTCGGCGGTGACGCGGACCTGGGCCTGATCCTTGAACTCGCCTTCTTTCGGCTGGGCGTTGAACAGCGACGGCCAGACCTCGACGACGAGGGCCGACAGGGGCTCGATGTCAGAGGGGTCCAGCGCACGCCAGCCGGTGCCGAACGGCCAGACGGCGGCCGACGGGTCGAGCTTTTTCAGCAGGCGATTGACGGCAGCGATGCCGACCAGCGTCTGGCCCCCGACGGCGCCGGCGCCATGCATTTGCCAGACGCTTTTCGGCTGAAGGCGGCCTTCGCGGGCGGCGCGTTCGGTGGCCCGGAACTCGGGGATGTCGGCGCCGGCGCCCTCCGGCGGCTTGGTCGCGGTCAGCCAGCGCTGGGTCTGTTTGGCGGGCGCGCCCCAGAACGGCCAGGCCTGATCGGTCATCAGCCGGTTCATCTTGGCTGCGACCTGATAGCGGTTGTTGGTGTTGTCGGCCTTGTCGACGACGTTCGAGGCAATGAAATCCCACAGACCGCGCCAGCTGGTGTCCTTGAGACCCAGACGCTGGCCGGTGCCCGCCGGATAGCCGAGGTTGAAGTCGAAGCCGACCAGCACCCGGTCGCCGCGCTTCCTGTGGTCAGCCAGCAGGGAGGCGATCAGGGCCTCACCCTCGGCCCGCGAGGCGACATTGTGGGTCTCGGTATAGAGGCGGAAACGCACGTCGCGCTTGGCTACGCCGACCCACAGGGACTGGTCGCCCAGCTTGCGCGTCTCGGCGGCGGTCCAGTCGGCGATCAGATAGGCGTCAAACAGGCGGGCCACGGCGGGCACTCCCCGGAGAAAGGCGAAACAGGAATGGGCGGGCTTCTAGACCCGCAGGGACGGAACGCAAAGCCCAAAGGCGCGGTTCAGGCCCGAGGCGTCACGCGCGCAGCAGGGCGTCCAGATGCGACAGCCAGCGGCGCCCCAGACGCAGCGCCTCGGACGGAGAGCCTTCGAGCGTGGGGGCCGTGGCATTCCACAGGTTCAGCTCGAACTCTGGATAGCGGGCGTCCATGAACATCAGGCGCAGCACCACCAGTTCGGCCTCGGGCGCGAGGATGTCGAGGGCCTTGCGGGGTTCGCCCCGCCGCACGCGGGCGACCACGTGGCCGTCAACGATGATCTCGGCCCCCTCGATCTCCTCAAAGCCATAGACCAGACCATGGCCGCCCCGGGCCCAGAGGACGGCGATCTGGCCTTCATCGAAGTCGAGCCCCGCAGCCTTGCCCTCGGCGGGGGAGAAGGCTTCGACCTCCGGGGCGACGCCCAGCGTCTTGAGCATGGTGCGCCGGAGGCGGCGTTCGCTCTCCATCCACCAGGCAAGCGCGAGCATGAGGGTGGTGAGGGCCGCAGCGGCGAGGGCAACCAGCAGCAGGAACCGCACGGCCTCGCTCACCCTCAGTCCTCCAGCGTCACGACCACGGGAACGTGATCGCTGGGCTTGTCCATCTCGCGCGCCTGACGATGGGTCTGGATGCCGCCAAAGCGGTCGGCAGCCTGGGGGGACAGCAGGTGAAAATCGATGCGGATGCCGTGGTCGCGCTGCCAGGCCCCGGCTTGATAGTCCCAGAAGGTATAGGTGCCGTCGGGCTCGTGGCCCAGTTCGTGGCTGTCCGACAGGCCGAGGTTGCACAGGGCGCGGAAGGCGGCGCGGCTTTCCGGCTGGAACAGGGCGTCATCAACCCAGGCCGAAGGGTCGCGGGCGTCGTCGGGTGTCGGGATGACATTGTAGTCGCCGCACAGGACGAAGGCTTCTTCCAGCGCCAGCAGGTTGCGCGCATGAGCGTTCAGGCGGTCGAACCAGCCGAGCTTGTAGGCGAATTTCTCGGTGCCGAGTGGATTGCCGTTGGGCAGGTAGAGGCCGCCGACGCGGACGGGGCGAGGCGCCTCGATCACCGCCTCGATATAGCGGGCCTGTTCGTCGGACGGATCGCCCGGCAGGCCTTTGCGGACATCCGAGATCGGCAGCTTCGAGAGCAGGGCGACGCCGTTGTAGCTCTTCTGGCCGTGGGTCTCGACATTGTAGCCGAGCGACTCAAAGGGCTCGCGCGGGAATTTCTCGTCGACGCATTTGATCTCCTGGAAGCAGGCGACGTCGGGCTGATGCTCGCCCAGCCAGGCGAGCACGGTTTCCAGGCGGGCGTTGACGGAATTGACGTTCCAGGTGGCGATGCGCATGGCACGACGCTAAAGCGATTTTCCACGCGAGGCGAGGGCCACAAACGAAGCGGCCCGGTGCGCCGCAAGGCACCCCGGGCCGGGATCGGAAAAGACCGGACGATTACTCGGCGGGGGAGGCTTCCGGCTCGGTCGAGGCGGGGACGGCGGTCAGTTCGCAGGGCTTGCTGAAAATCTGGACAGCGTCGACGCAGGAATAGACCTGCTGGGTCGCGCCTTCGTGGAAGCGGACGATGACGCCTTCGCCGGTGGAGCATTTCAGCTCATAGAAGGCGCCGCGCTGGGGGTTGTCCCCCATCCAGGATACGTCCTCGACGTTACAGGCGGCGATCTCGGTATTGGCGACCAGTTTCGGCCATTCGGTGCGGGTTTCCTCCGCCGTGGTCAGCTGGCAGGTGCCGGTCGAGATCAGGGCGTAACGCCAGCAGGGCGTAGCGCTCCAGGCACCCGCTTCGGATTTCTCCAGACGGTAGCCGTCGGTGCCGGCGCAGCCCAGTTCATAGACGCGGGTGTTCCAGGCGATGGCTTCGTCGGCATTGCACGACACACCGGCCTGTTGGGCATAGCCGGTGATCACTTCGACGCGGTTCTGGTTGCCGGGCAGGGCACACTGCAGGCCGACCTCGGCCTCGGGATTCTCCCGACGCAGCTGCCAGGCCAGGCTGGACTGCAGTACGCAGTCTGCAGCGGTCGGGGCGCCCTCGACGGCTTCAAGGATGTAGCCGGGACCGGTGGCGCAGGCGACTTCGTACAGTTTGGCGCCGCCCTCGCGCATACCGAGCAGCGAGGATTCGGTCACCTGACAGGTCGGCACGGCAACAGCCGCGACGGCGCTGGCAGCGGCCTGAACTTCCTCGGCGGAAGGCGGCGCGGGCTGGCGACCGCGCTGACGCTGCTGCTCACGGTCCTGACGCCCGCCGCCGATGCGACCCGGCAGGACGACCTCACCCGTGACCTGGCCGGAGGCCTCGGAGGACTCCTCGCTGCGGTCATTGCCGCGATTGTCCTGGGCCAGGGCCGGGGTGGCGGTCAGAAAGGCGAGGGCGAGGGCCGACCCCGCGAGGGTGGCGATTTTGGCGTGGGACACGGAGGAGGCTCCTGAAACAACTTGAACTTGGGCAATCCTTGGCGTGCAGATGTGACAGGGTCAAGGCAGGATCAGGGCAGTCCGCTGCCGGTGGACGCGTGCGCGGAAAATGGTCTATCGAAGGTTTCGATTGGAGACGCACTTGGCCGACGGCGTGATACGCGACGATGCGGAAGGGGACGCAGCCCGGGCTGACGGGGCTCGGGGCCTGACCTATCCGTTTGCGCGTGTGCCGGAGGCGGGCGAGGGGATCGAGGTCGCTCCGGGCGTGGTGTGGTTCCGCCTGCCGCTGCCGATGGCGCTCAACCATATCAATCTCTACGCCCTCGAGGACGGAGACGGCTGGACGCTGGTCGACACCGGCCTGTTCACCCCCGCTTCGGTCGAGATCTGGGACGGTCTGCTGACCGGGGCGCTGCGGGGCCGACCGATCAAGCGCGTGATCTGCACCCACATGCACCCGGACCACATCGGCATGGCCGGCTGGATGTGCGAGCGGTTTCAGGTCCCCCTGCTGATGTCGCGGCTGGAGTATGTGACGGCACGAATGCTGGTCGCGGACACCGGCCGACCGGCGCCGGAATCGGGGCGGACCTTCTATCGCGCGGCGGGCTGGACCGAGGAGCAACTGGCCGGATGGGGCCGGGACTATGGCTCGTTCGGGCGGGTGGTCAGCCCCATGCCCGACGCCTATCACCGCCTGACCGAGGGCGATGTGCTGTCCATCGGCGGGGATGACTGGGAGGTGGTTGTCGGTCAGGGCCACAGCCCGGAGCATGTCTGTCTGTGGCGCAGGTCCGATGGCGTGTTCCTCGGCGGCGACCAGATCCTGCCGAAGATTTCGTCGAACGTGTCGGTGTGGCCGACCGAGCCCCTTTCGGACCCGCTGGGCGACTGGATGGCCTCGCTTGACCGGCTGGCGGAGCTGCTGCCCCAGGATCTGCTGGTGCTGCCGTCACATGGCGAACCGTTCCGAGGCGTGCAGACGCGGCTGGCGGCCCTCAAGCGAGGTCATGGTCAGGCGCTGGCGCGGCTGGAGCGCCGGCTCGATACCCCGATGCGGGCGGTCGACACCTTTGCCAGCCTGTTTGCCCGTCCCGTGGGCGACGGCCTGCGCGGAATGGCGACCGGCGAGGCCGTGGCGCATCTGAACTATCTGGAGCGCCAGGGCCGGACGACCCGCCAGCGCGATGCCGACGGCGTCGACTGGTGGCAGGCCACGGGCACCCCGGTTTCAGAAACGAATGACGACAACGGAGAATAAGCGTCGTGTCCGAGAGCATCCAAACAGACCTGTCCGACGGTGTCCTGACGGTCACGCTGAACCGTCCGGAAAAGAAGAACGCGATCACCCAGGCCATGTATGAGGCGCTGGCCGCGGCGACCGAGCGCTGCCGCACTGACGACGCAGTCCGGGTGATGTTGATCCGGGCCGAGGGCGACAGCTTTTCGGCGGGCAATGACATTGCCGACTTCATCGCCCTGGGCTCGCAGGCGTCTTCGCCGTCGGACATGGCGGTGTTCCGCTTCCTGAAGGCGCTGGCCGATCTGGACAAACCGCTGGTCGCGGCGGTCAAGGGCCGGGCGGTCGGCATCGGCACCACCCTGCTGCTGCACTGTGACATGGTGGTGGTGGCCGAGGATGCCCTGCTGTCGGTGCCCTTCATCAATCTGGCGCTGGCGCCCGAGGCGGCGTCCAGCCTGCTGCTGCCCCGTGTGATCGGTCACCAGAGGGCCTTCGAGATGTTCGCGCTGGGCCAGCCGGTCGATGGACGCACGGCCCTGGCCTGGGGGCTGGCCAACCGTGCCGTTGCTGCCGATGCCGTGGACGAGACGGCGCGGGATCTGGCTCGTCAGCTGGCGGCGCGGGCGCCCAATTCGATCCGCAAGACCAAGGCCCTGATGCGCGATGCGGAGGATATGTGGTCGCTGATGCAGCGCGAGGGCGAGGCCTTTGGCAGCCAGATGAAAAGCCCCGAGGCCATGGAGGCCTTCATGGCCTTTACGCAAAAGCGCGCCCCGAATTTCGGCTGACATAAATCGGCGATTGCGTCCGTGGCCTGTGCCCTGTAGCAGCGCGCGCCTATGGCCGAGCCCCGCACCCTGATCCCGGATGACGCGCCCCTTTCGGGGGCTGCGGTCGTGCGCGCCGAGCAGGCCGGAGATGCCGGGATCATCGACCGGATCGTGCTGGAGGCCTTTGGCCCCGGACGGTTCGCCAAGACAGCCGAGCGTCTGCGCGAAGGCGCCGGGATCGAAGCCGGCTTCGTCGCCTGTCTGGACGGGCGGGTGGTCGGCAGTGTGCGGCTGTGGCGGATCCGGGTAGGGGAGACGCCCTGTCTGTTTCTGGGGCCCATCGCCGTTCAGCGGTCAGAGCGCAGCGAGGGGCTGGGCGCGGCGCTGGTGCAGGCCTGCATCGATCAGGCCCGGGCCGGCGGGTCAGCGGGCATATTGCTGGTCGGGGATGCGCCCTATTTCGGGCGGTTCGGCTTTGCCCGGACCGGGGGGGTGACCATGCCCGGACCGGTCGATCCGGCGCGGCTGTTGTGGTTGCCGGTGATGGCCGAGACAGTCGCCGGTTCGGTGACGATCGGCTGAAGCGACTTTGCGACCGGCGTCGCAGGTCCTAAGTCTGGGGGATGACAGACAAGAAGACAAAGGGTCTGGACGCGCTGGCTCAGCTGGCCAAGGAACAGGGCGGTCGTGGCCTGCCGCCGGTGCATCTGTGGCATCCCGAGCATTGCGGTGACATCGACATTGTCATCCAGGCCGATGGCATCTGGATGCATGAGGGCACGCCCATCGGCCGGCCCGAACTGACGCGGCTGTTCTCGACGGTGCTGAGGAAGGACCCGGACGGCTATCATCTGGTCACGCCGGTCGAAAAGCTGAAGATCACGGTCGAGGACCTGCCGTTCCGGGCGATCACGCTGAAGGACGTCGAGGGGCATCTGGTGTTCGACACCGATCAGGGCGACACGGTGATCGCCGGGGCGGAGCATCCGATTGTGGTCGAGACCGATCCGGCGACCGAGGAGCCCGCGCCGCGCCTGCATGTGCGGGCGGACCTGTGGGCGCGGATCAGCCGGTCGCTGTTCTATGAACTGGTCGAGCGCGCCCGCCCGGTCGAGGGGCGGCTGTCGGTGCGGTCCGGCGAGGCGGTGTTTGCGCTGGGACCCGTCGGGGCGGGGGTGGAATGACGGACGCGGCGAGATTGAAGGCCCGTCTGGTGAAGGCGCTGGACCCCGCGGGAGGGGCCGGTGCCGAGGTGGCTGCGCGGTCCGACTTTGATCTCAACCCGGGGGCCGAGCGCCCGGCACGACAGCTGCGCCCGGCGGCGGTGCTGATCCTGATCATCGCAGAGGGGGAGGAGCCGCGCGTACTGATGACCCGGCGGTCGGACAGTCTGGCCAGCCATACCGGCCAGATCGCCTTTCCCGGCGGTCGGCTGGACCCCGGCGAGACGGTGGTCGAGGCGGCGCTCCGCGAGGCGCGCGAGGAAGTCGCACTGTCGTTAGAGGGTATCGAGGTTCTGGGGCTGGCCGACCGCTATGAAACCGGGACGGGGTTTCTGGTCACGCCGGTGGTCGCCTGGGTGACGGCCGCGCCCCGGACCGAGCCAAATCCTGAGGAGGTGGCCGAGGTGTTCGAAGTGCCGTGGGCCTTCCTGATGGACTCCGCCAATCACCGGCAGGATCACTATGAGCTGGAGGGACAGCCGCGCCGCTATTTCTGGGCCATGCCCTATGGCGAACGCTACATCTGGGGCGTGACGGCGGGCATTCTGAGGGCCCTGCACGACCGGCTGGATGGCGGGAAAGACGAGGCGGCGGCATGAGTGCCCCCTCGCTGGCTGATGCGCCCTGGCTGACGGCGGCAGCCACCCGCAAGGTCATAGCCGCGCTGGAAGCTGAAGGCGGGCCCGATGTGGCGCGCTTCGTCGGCGGCTGTGTTCGGAACAGCCTGATGGGGCGACCGGTCGATGATGTGGACATCGCCACGCGGCTGCAGCCCGAGGCGGTGATGGCGGCGCTGAAGGCTGCGGGACTGAAGGCAGTGCCGACGGGGCTGGACCACGGCACGGTGACGGCTGTGGCCGACAGCCAGCCGTTCGAGATCACCACCCTGCGGCGCGATGTGACGACCGACGGGCGGCGCGCCACCGTGGCCTTCACCACCGATTGGGCCGAGGACGCCGGGCGCCGGGATTTCCATATCAACGCCCTCTATGCCGATGGCGAAGGACGGGTGTTCGATCCGACCGGACAGGGGCTGGCCGACATCGCCGCGCGGCGCGTGGCCTTTGTCGGGGATGCCGGACGCCGGATCCGCGAGGATCGGCTGCGGATTCTGCGCTTTTTCCGGTTTCATGCCTGGTATGGCGCTGGTGATCCGGATGCGGCCGGTCTGGCGGCCTGTGTCGAAGAGGCGGGTGGGCTGAGCGAACTGTCGGCCGAGCGGGTCTCGAAGGAGTTGCTGAAACTACTGGCAGCATCCGACCCCGTGCCGACGGTCGAGGTGATGGCGCATACAGGCATCCTCGCGCACCTGTTGCCCGAGGCCAGGACGCTGGAGGCGTTCCGGGCCATGGCGGCGGTGACCGGCGATCCCTTGCTGCGCCTGTCGTCCCTGCTGCCGGCTTCGGCAGAGGTGCTGGACGCTGCGGCGAGAGGCCTGCGCCTGTCCAATCGCGAGATGGCGCGGCTGCAGGGCCTGATCGGGCCAAAGCTGGATCTGGAGACCTTGGCGGACCGGCAGGTACGGGCGCTGGTCTATGGGGAGGGGCGGCAGGCGGCGGGCGATCGGCTGGTTCAGGCACTCTCGCGAAAGCCGGAGCAGAGAGGCCGCTATGACGCGCTGGTCGATCTGGCCCAGACATGGTCGGTGCCGCGCCTGCCCGTGGGGGGGCGCGAGGTCGCGGCGCTGGGCGTGGCGCCGGGTCCCGAAACCGGCGCCCTGCTGAAGGCGTTCGAGGCCGACTGGGTCGCCGAGGACTTCCCGGAAACGGGCCATGTCGAGCGGCTGAAGGCCCTGCGGGATCAGCGCGAGGGCTGAGGGCGGGCCCGGGTGATGCGGGTGACGACGGGGTAGTGATCCGAGCCCATCTGCTTGCCAATGCGACGTGACAGGAAGACCAGATCGTCGGATCGCCACTGGTGATCGATTCCGATCCCCAGCCACGAGGGCAGTTCCGTCGGCCAGGTGCCGGGCCAGGCGCCGGCGGGGGTCAGGCCGGTCTGCGCCTTGATCTGGCGACCGATGCGGGCGCTGGAGACGGTGTTGAAGTCCCCCGCGACAAGAATGGGGTCGGTCACACCCTCGAGGCGATCCGCAAGTAGTTCGGCCTGAATTATCTGTCCCCATTGATACTGGAACGGCCAGGGCCGGGTCAGGTGCACGCCCACCAGATGCAGCGGCCCCAGCGGGGTTTCGGCCCGTGCGTGCAGGGCCGAAAGCTGGTCGCGAGGCATTTGGACGGGCGACAGGGGATAGCGCGAGGCGATGATGACGCTGCCCCGCGCGCCCGGGGGGACCACAGTCTCCGAAGCCCTTTGGTGGGGGTGGTCCGCGAGGATGAGGTCACGGGCCGCGAAGGCGGCGTGGCTGACCTCGATCAGGATGACGATGTCGGCCCGGGCCTGTCGCACGCTGGCGGCTATCGCCTCCACGTCGCTGTTGTCCGCATTCAGATTGGCCGAGTAAACGGTGAGGACGGGAGCAGCCCGGTCAGGCTGGCCGTGGCGCGGTTCGGCCTGGGGCAGGACGGCAGCGACGCAGATCAACAGCCCTGCGAGGGCCACCAGCATGAGCGGCGGGCGCTTGAGGAAGGCCACCAGAACGACAGCGGCGACACACCCCACCATGGCGGGGGCCGTGAACTGGGCGACGATATCGACCCAGCGGTGGCCGATGCCGCTGAAATGCGCCAGCGCCGGGATCAACCACGGCCCGATCAGGGCAAGGCAGACCAGAACCGGCCATACCGAAAGAAATATGGCCTTGAGTCTTGCCATCATGATGAACGTCGGTCTCCGTGGTGCGTTGGGGGAGCGGGGCAGGAGGGCACCATGGTCAAATCGGTCGCTGACGTCGAGAACGTCTGGCTCAGTGTTGAGCGCATCAAGAAGATTTCCGACCGGGTGATCGGTATCGGACCGTTCGGTCTGGGGCTGGACGCGCTTCTGACATGGATCCCGGGTCTGGGCACCATCTACACTGTCGGGGCGGGCGGCTGGCTGATCATCCTGGGCCTGCGGGTCAAGGCAGGGCCCGGGACCCTTGCCCGCATGCTGGGCTATCTGACCGTCGATACGATCACGGGAACCGTGCCGATTGCGGGCGATGCCATCGACGCCCTGTTCCCGGGTCACCTGCTGGCGGCCAAAGCTCTGCAAAAGCACATTGAATCGACTCACTGGGTCGAGATGTCGGAACGCGAGGCCCGGGATCAGGGGGTCTTTGACGCCCACCGCGAGGAAATGAAGCAGGACCGCAAGCTGAAGCGGGTCGTTTATCTGGGCGACTGAGACCGGCTTTGCCGCCCGAAGGGATTGACGAAGCAGGCTCCCCTCCGCCTATTGGCGCCCTTGGGGTCGGCAGGAGACCGAATGACCGCTGTATTCGATCGTGATGCCCTGTCCGAAGCGCTCGGACAGACCGGTCAGGGGGACCGTGCGGCGTTTCGCCGTGTGTATGAAGCGACCTCTGCGAAGCTGATGGGCGTATGCCTGCGTATCTTGTCTGACCGGCAGTTGGCCGAGGACGTGATGCAGGAGATTTATCTGACCGTGTGGAACAAGGCCGCCAGTTTTGACCCCGGCCGCGCCAGTCCCATCACGTGGCTGGTGACGATCGCACGGAACCGGTCGATCGACCGGCTGCGCTCGGGGGCCATCGCGCGCAACAGCGTGCCGGTGGATGCGGCCTATGACCTGGCCGATGGCGCGCCCTCGGCCCTGGACCACATCGAACTGGCGGATGACGCCGGGCGTCTGGGCGTATGCCTCGATGAACTCGACGAAAAGGTCAGCCGCGTTATCCGCACCGCCTTTTTCGAGGGCGTCACCTATGAGGTTCTGGCCCAGCGCGAAGAGACGCCGCTCGGCACGATGAAAAGCTGGATTCGCAGGGGGCTGCTGAAACTGAGGAGCTGTCTGGAACAATGACCGCTTCGAACGACGACGATCGCATCGCGCGGGCCGGCGAATATGCCCTGCGGGTTCTGAGCCCGGCGGAGGAGGCCGCAGCGCGCGCCGAGGCTGCGCGGGACCCCGTCTTTGGGGCCGAAGTAGACCGCTGGAATGACCAGCTGAGCCATATGGCGGACGGTATTGCCCCGGTGCAACCGTCGGCAAGCCTGTGGCCGCGCATCCTCGCGGCGACGGGCGGGGCGGCGAACGACAATGCTGTCACCTTCTGGCGCCGCTGGGCCATCGGCTCGACAGGCCTGCTGGCCGCCAGTCTGGCGGCCGTCGCCATCATGATCGCCACGCCTGCGCCTGCGCCCGATCCGGCCACCACGCCGGTCGCCGGGTCGATTACGCGGGTCGCAACGCTCAAGCTGGACAACGGCGTCACCGCCCTGACCCTGGCTTATGACAGCGCCACGGGTGAGCTGTATCTGGCCCCGACGCGCGAGATGGAAGGCGACACGCGGATCCCGCACCTGTGGCTGGTCCTGCCGAACGAGGGCGGCGTGCAACTGGTCGGCGCCATCGACGGTCATGACACCTCGCGGCACAATCTCGAGGGCGTGATCGTGGGTCAGGCCACAGAGGCCATTGCGGTCGCCGTGTCCATGGAAGAGCCGGGTCATACGCCCAATCCGGATCGTCCCGATGGCCCGGTGGTTGCCGAAGGCGAGTTCCAGCCGCTGTAGATCGCATCCGTCCGCGGCGGATCGCCGTAGCTGTGGGTGACGACAGACGGGCATGGCCTCCTTTGTTTGACTGTCGTCCAGCGGGGAGGCTCCCGTCCCTTCCATTGCCTCCCCGCTGCCCGGGACGGTTGAATGTGCGTGCTGCGCTCCAGACATTTCACCAAAACAACGCGCTCGTCTTTTGGCGCAGCGATCTTCCCGACCGGGTCGCCAGGTTGATCACACTGCTTCCGAGGATTTTTCGGGAGATTGGTGATGAGCGATACGAGCGCACGGCTGGGCCTGCCCTATCTGGCGGCCGGGCAGATGCAGAAACATGTGACCCTGAACGCGGCGCTGACCCGGCTGGATGGTCTGGTGCAGTGCTGCGTCACGAGCCGCAGTCTGGTGACCCAGCCGGGCGAGCCTGCGGACGGCGCCCTCTACATCCTGCCGGACGGGGCCGAGGGGGCGGCGTGGTCGCTGCATCCAGCGGGCAGTCTGATGCGGAGGGAAGGCGGCGGCTGGATCCGGGTGACCGCTCCAGCCGGGCTGATCGCCGTGATCGTCGATACGGGCGAGATCGTGGTCCGGCACGCGGCGGACTGGACGCCGCTCGCGGCCTTTCTCGGCGAACTTCAGAACCTTGAGCGGCTGGGCATCGGTGCCACAGCGGATGCGGCCAATCCCTTTCTGGCAAAGCTGAACTCGGCGCTGTGGACGGCTCGCGAGACCGGCGACGGTGGCACGGGTGACCTGAGGCTGGTGCTGAATAAGGCCGGTCCGGCCGAGGTGCTGTCGTTGATCCTGCAGAGCGGCTGGTCGGGGCGGGCCGAGCTGGGCCTGATCGGCGAGGATGCCTTTGGCCTGAAGGTCAGCGCCGACGGCTCGGCCTGGACCGAGGCGATGAAGGTCGATCCGGGGACGGGCCGGGTCAGTTTTCCGCGAGGCGCGACCCGACGCGAGGCGACGGTGGTCACCGAGGATGCCAGCTGGTCCCCGCCGGAGTGGGCGCGCTGGATCGAGGCGACGGTCGTGGCGGCCGGCGGTGGCGGAGGTGCCGGTGGCTGGGGGGCGAGCGGGACCGAGCGACCGGGCGGTGGTGGCGGCGGCGGCGGGGGCGTGAGCCACACGGTCTGGGCCACCGACAGCCTGCCGGGTGCGCTGTACCTGACGGTGGGGGTCGGGGGTGCCGCCGGTATGGACGGCGGACTCTCCCGCATCCTGTCGGACGGGGTGCAATTGCTCGCCGCCGGGGGCGGTCAGGGCGGAGCGCCCGGGAGCGCGGGAGGCGAAGCCGGGGCGACAGGTGGCGGTCTCTGGTCCGGCGTCTCGGGCGGTTCCGGGGGCGCGGGAGGCGCCTTGAGCGCAGCCGATGTCATCTCGACGGCCAACGACGGAGACGCGGGATCAGCCCTGCTGCGCCCGGCCGAGGGCGGTGCGGGCGGAAGTGACGCTCCCGGCAGTTCAGGCACATCGGTCAGCGAGCCGGTTCACGGTCCAGGTGGCGGCGGTGGGGGCGGGGGCGACGCCTCGCTGACTGTCGGCCATGCGGGCGGTGCAGGCGGTCTTTATGGCGCAGGCGGGGGAGGCGGTGGCGCTGGTGTGACGGCGGGCGGCACGGGCGGGGCGGGGGCGGATGGCGTGATCGTTCTGGTGGCGGTCGGATGACCCGGCGCGTGAACACCCGGGCACCGCAGGATCGGGGCCTGCCCCTGCTGGATGCCGAGATGTGGGAGGCCCCGGCCCACCTGACACTGGAAGACTGTCTGGACGAGATCGCCGGCGAGTTGGGTGGCCCGGAGCGTAGAGAAAGGGAGGACGAGCTTTGAACGATACCCCGACCCTGAACACACAGGACGCATCGCTGGCCGAAGGACGTTGGCTGTGGCGGCGGCTGTTCGTCTTTCTGACCAGTCTGGCGCTGTGGGCGCTGGTGCACCGGGCGGTCGAGCGGGCGCCGGTTGAGGCCCTGCCCGACATTGTCGAACGGCTGTTGATGCTGATCGCCCTGATCACCCTGCTGTATCTGGTGGCGCCGACCGCCCAGCAGCTGGTGGCGCTGAGCGTGCGATTCCGGATCGGGGCGGGAGGTCGGCCATGAGCTTTCGCTTTTCCGCCCGCTCGCGCCGCGCGCTGGCGGGGGTTCACCCCGATCTGGTTGCCGTGGCCGGGGCGGCCCTGGCGCTGTCGCCTGTCGACTTCATGGTGACCGAGGGCCTGCGGTCCCCGGCGCGACAGGCGGCACTGGTCAAGGCCGGGGCCAGCCGGACGCTCAACTCGCGCCATCTGACCGGGCACGCGGTGGACGTCGCGGCGGTCATTGATGGACAGGTGCGGTGGGACTGGCCGCTGTATCCCCGGATTGCCGCCGCCTTCAAACAGGCCGCGCGCGAGCGCGGCGTGAAGATCGTCTGGGGTGGAGACTGGCCGCGCCTGCGCGACGGTCCGCATTTCGAGCTGGACCGGAAGGTCTATCCAGCATGAGGGCGCTGCGGTCGTGGAGCTGGGTCATCGTCGGCCTGGTCGCTGTCGGGCTGGTGCTGGCAGCGGGGCGTGGGCTGGGCCTGCGCTGGGACCCGTTCGATCTGCAGGGGCGCAGGCTGGAGGCGGCCCGGTCCCGGGCGGTCGCAGCTGAGGCTGACGCCCATGCCCGTCGGGCCGAGCGGGACGGCGACCGCATGGTCAGCCGCGAGACCGAAACTGTCCGTCAAACCGAAATCGAGGTCGGGCGCGTGACCGCCACGGCCATCCAGCAAGCAAGAGAGGCCGATGATGCCGACGTTCCCCTGGCGCCCGATCGGGTGCGCCGTCTTGATGACCATGACCGCGAGCTGTGCCGGCACGCGCCCGCCCTCTGTGCCGGAGCCGGTACGCCTGACCCTGCCGGTCGAGGCGACGCGGCCCTGCCGCCTCGTCACGCTGGGACCATCGCCCACGCTCGCGGATCTGGAGACGGCCTATATGGCGCGCGGTGAGGCTCTGGTGGCCTGTGATGCGGCGCGTCGACTGGCGGTCGCGACCCTGATGGCCGAACGGGCGGCACAGGCCGTGGCCGAAGGCTCGAACCGGCAAAAATTGCCGTGAGCCCGGCAGTTTCTGCCGTTTTTTGGTCGAGCCCGGCAGAAACTGCCGGGTCAGAGGCGTGGTTAAGGCAACCTAACGTATATAATACAATGACTTGGGATTTGGCCCCGAAAGGCGGCGGTGGCGCTGGTCTTGCTTGTCAGTGAACCGAGCAAAATGCTCCCGGCAGCCAAAATGGCGTCGGACACCTTGAAACAAGGAATATCGGTATGCCGCTGAACAGCGTCAACACGAACACGGGCGCCATGATCGCCCTGCAGAACCTGCAATCCACCAATGCCGAACTCGGTGTGGTCCAGTCGCGCATCAACACCGGCAAGAAGGTGTCGAACGCAAAGGACAACGGCGCCATCTGGGCCATCGCCCAGGGCCAGCGTTCGGAAATCGGTGCCCTGAACGCCGTCAAGGACAGCCTGCAACGCGGCCAATCCGCCGTTGACGTCGGCATTGCCGCCGGCGAGTCGGTCTCCGAGCTACTGATCCAGCTGAAGGAAAAGGCTCTGGCGGCCAGCGACACCTCGCTGACGACCTCCGCCCGCAGCGCCCTGAACGAAGACTTCAAGTCGATCCGTGACCAGATCACGACCGTCGTCTCCAATGCCAAGTTCAACGGCGTCAACCTGCTGGACAACTCGATGACGGCGGGCTTCAAGGCTCTGTCGAATGCGACCGGGTCGACCATCACGGTGCAGGATGAAAACCTGTCCCTGGGTGGCGCCAATGTGACCCTGTCCGCCACGGCAACCATCGGCACCTCGACCCTCGCAGCCACGGCTCTGGGTGTGATCAACACCTCGATCGACAATGTCTCCGGCGCTCTCGCGCGTCTGGGCACGGGTTCCAACTCCCTCAGCACTCACCTGAAGTTCGTGAGCAAGCTGCAGGACAGCCTGGAAACCGGCGTGGGCAACCTGGTCGATGCCGATCTGGCCAAGGAAAGCGCCCGACTGCAAGCGCTGCAAACCAAGCAACAGCTGGGTGTGCAGGCTCTGTCGATCGCCAACTCCTCGACCTCCATCCTGCTCGGACTGTTCCGCTAAGGAGCGATCTCAGGGGCGGGGGCGTTCGCGTCCCCGCCCCGTCGTCCGAGCCTTGAACCGGAGACGTCGGCTCAATCCCGACGCAGGGAGACATGGATACACATGCGAAGATAAGGCCCATCAACGCGACCGTTGCCCCCGCGGGTTCTGCCGCCGGGGGTGATTTCAACCAGTCCCGCGCCTCTCAAGAGGCAGACAGGGCGGCCCGCTACAAACTGGTCATCGAGCAAGGCGCCCGCAAAGGCGTCTTTATCTACAAGGTGCTCGACCGTGAGACCGGTGAAGTGGTGCGCCAGCTGCCCCGGGAAGAGGTAATCCGGTTGAAGGACCAGAACGGCTATGCGGCCGGCGCGGTGATCGACACCACCGCCTGAGGGGTCAGCAATTCAGTTCTCAGGCCACGCAGGGGGTGCCCAGCGTGGTTAAACGTCGTGGTTATCGCGCGTTAACCATGTGCAAATGAAATCATCCCTAGCCTGTCGTCACATCAGCGAGAGGCCCGATTCGGATGACGAACAGCGTCCACACCAATACGTCAGCGGCAATCGCCCTGCAGAACCTGACCACGACCAACAATCGGTTGAGCGATGTCCAGGGCCGGATCAGCACCGGGCTGAAGGTTCAGGGCGCCAAGGACAATGCCGCCATCTGGGCCATCGCCCAGGGGCAGCGCGCCGACATCGGCGCCCTCTCGGCCGTCAAGCAGAGCCTGGATCGCGCGACCTCAATCGCGGATGTCGCCCTGTCGGCCGGTGAGTCCGTTTCCGACCTGCTGAACCAGCTCAAGGAAAAGGTCGTCGCGGCCAAGGATGAGTCGCTGGGCACCCAGTCCCGCAAGCTTCTGGATGCCGACTTCAAGGCCCTGCTGCGCGCGCTTCAGTCCTCGGTTCAGAACGCCAGCTTCGATGGCGGCAACATCCTGAACGGCAGCCTGTCCAACGGCATCAAATTCCTGGCCAATGCCGACGCCAGCTCATCGATCACCCTGTCCAGCAAGGATCTGAGCCTGAGCGGCTCGATCATCAGTCTGTCGCTGTCGGATTCGCTGCTGACCCTGACCGGGGCGACCAACGCCCTGACGGCTCTGGACAGCTCGATCACCGCGCTGAACTCGGCGCTGGGTGAGATCGGGGCGCAGGCCAAGCAGATCGAGGCGCACAACACCTTCGTAACCAAGTTGGTCGATACGCTGGAATCGGGTGTCGGCAATCTGGTCGATGCCGATCTGGCCAAGGAGAGCGCCCGGCTTCAGGCCCTGCAGGTCCAGCAGCAGCTGGGAGCCCAAGCCCTGTCGATCGCCAACCAGGCGCCGCAGGTCATCCTGTCGCTGTTCCGCAGCTAGGGCATCTGCCCCGCTGATTACCCTTGTCAGGGCAGGCCGGAGCGTCCGATCAGAATCGGGGCCGGCCGACTCCGACGCTCGGTCCGGCTGGTGAAGCCGTACAGGGACAGGAATGAATACAGCAGCCTACTCAACACAACCATGGACGTAAGCTCCATCGGGCCGTTTCAGCGAACGTGCCATTAACCTTTAGGACGATTCGGGGTTCCGTGGACGGACGTTAACGCTTCATTGCGACGCAGCCGTCAGGGTGGCGAAGAGCGCGCCATGATCGACAACAGCTATCTTCTGGGCCTGTTCGGAGGCACTTCGACCTTCTCCTCTGGAGGAGCGCTTGGCGCGTCCGCGCTCGCCCCGAAAAAGGCCCAGCCGACACCGCCCTGGTCGTCCGGTGCCGTCGTCCCTGAGGCGGATACGCTGGTCCGCTCGGCGCTGGGCGGTCGACGCCTGATTGATGAGAATGCGGCCAAGCTGGATGTGACCTCGGCGTCCGAGGATTACCGCCGTCTGTTCGCCCTCTATCAGGGGCTGGAAAGCCTGAACGCTCTGGCCAACCGGGCCGGGGTCAAGGGCGTCAGCAGCACGGAGCTGTCGCTGATCACCAAGCGGTTTGATCAGGGCCTCAAGGAAATCAGCAGCTATGTCGCCTCGACCCCGCTCCAGGACGTGCGGCTGGTCGCCGGGGTCACCGAGTCGCTCAGCAAGACCAGTGCCGGTGTACGGCGGGACTCGGCCATCTCGATCACTTCGCCCATCCACGAGGGCGATGTCGCGAGCCCGGTGACGGCGTTCGAGGGCGCGGTCGTCTTCGACATCAACGTCAAACGGCTGAATGACACCCATACGGTCCGGATCGACCTGTCCGAGATGGGCACCGCGCCGCGCACCCTGGGGGCGGTGACGGCCCATATCAACGACAAGCTTCAGGCCGCCGGTCTGGAGACACGGATCGGGCGAGAGCGGCAGGCGGCGGAGGTCCGCACCCTGCAGGTCGGCGGCCGCACCGTGACCCTGCCGGCGGGCCCGGACCTGTGGTCGCTGGCCATACGCGGGGTGTCGACTGAGGCTGTGTCCTTCTCGGCGCCAGATCCGTCGGACGCCGTCTATGTGGTGCAGGGCACGGGCACGAAGGGCGCGCACGAAGTGCTGAAGTTCCAGGCCGATACGGCCACCGCCACGACCGAAGCCAGCGCGCGCATCGGCGAGACCCAGTGGGTCGACGGACGCGTGTCCCAGACGCCGCTGCCCGAGGGCATCAAGACCGTCCGGGCCAGCGCGACCGGGCCGGACGGCGCCCTGTGGCTGGTGGCTGATATGGAGGAAGGCCCGGGCAATCTGCCGATCAAGGGCCAGTCCGATGTCGCCCTGATCAAGCTGGACTCCGCAGGCCGCGTGGTCAGCACCCGGGCACTGGGCGCTGCCGATCAGGCGTCCGGCTATGCGCTGGCGGTCGACGATGCGGGGCGGGTCGCCGTCGCGGGCTCGGTGACCGGCTCCCTTATACCTGGCCAGAGCGGCGATGTGGCCGGGGAGGTCGACAGCTTCGTCACAATGTACGACGCCAATGGTCAGGAACTCTGGACCCAGCGTCGCGGCGCACGGGCCACGGACGAGGCCACTGGAGTGAAATTCAGCGCGGATGGCCAGGTGATCGTCACGGGCCGTGCGAAGTCGGCCATGCCGGGCGCGGCCGGGATCGGGGGCTGGGACTCCTATGTGCAGGCCTTCACCAGCAGCCAGCCCTATCCGACCGCAGCCTGGACTGCGACGGTCGACGGGACCGTCCAGTTCGGCAGTACGGGCGATGATGCCGTCCAGGCGACGGCGGTCAACGGCAACAGCCTCTATACCGCCGGGGAGGAAGACGGACGTCTGATCGTGCGCCGTTTCCAGCTGACAGCCGGGGGCGAGCCGCAGCTGCTGTCAACGCGCGACCTCGGGGTCATGAACGGTTCGGTCAAGGGTCTGCAGGTCGATCAGGGGCAGGTGATCGTCGCGGGTGTCACCCGCAATGCGGCGCTGGGCGTCGGAACCGTCAATCAGGCGCACAACGGCGGGCTCGATGCCTTTGTCGCCGTGCTGTCGGAGGATCTGACGGCATCCGGCGCCGAGCGGCTGACCTATATCGGCACCGAGAATGAGGATGCGGTCTCGGACGTCAAACTGCTGGACGGCAAGTTGTGGATGACCGGGACGTCTGCCCGCTCGGTGACCGCCGAGGACGACGATCCCGTGCAGGGTTATCTCAGTCGCGTTGATCCGCTGACCGGGGCCGTCGAGTGGAGCCGCAGCTGGGCCGGACAGAATGAGCAGGCGGCGCCGCTCACCCTGGCCGTCGCCAGCGGGGCCAGCAGTGTGCTGGACCGACTGGGCCTGCCCTCCGGAGAGATTGTGCAGAGCGAGTCCAAGAAGCTGGTCGATGCCACCGCGCTGCGCGTGGGTGACCGGTTCTCGGTGGTGCCGGCCTCGGGCGGACGGGCGGTGGCGGTGACCATTGATGCCCGCGATACCCTTCAGACCCTGGCGCGCAAGATCGAGCTGGCATCCGGCGCTCGCCTCAAGGTCACGGTCGCTTCGGAGAGTGCTACGGCGGAGAATGCCCGCGAGGGGCTGAATGCGGTGCTGGCGGGGGTGCAGCGTCTGTCGATCACTGCCCGCGATGGCCGCGAGGGCGCGGTTCTGGTGTCGGGTGAGCCAGGGCGCGATGCCCTTGCCGGTCTGGGCCTTTCCGCAGGCTTCATCGGACCGACGGCGACCAAGGATGGTCCCAGGACCTTCGGGCTGGATCTGCCCCAGGCGCTGAGCCTGCTGACCGAGGAGGCCCGCACCGCATCAGGAGAGCGCCTGCAGGCCGCAATGAAGGCGGTCCGCGACGCCTATCGGTCGCTGGCCCCCGCATCGACCAGCAATGCGACCTCCGGGCCGGTTCCGGCCTATCTTACGGCTCAGTTGGCAAACTATCAGGCGGCCTTGGCCCGACTGGGTGGCTAAGACGGTGGATCGGGCCGAAGGCGGTTGACGCCAGAGGGCCGGTCGGGGTTATTGGTCGCCTTCGCTAGTTCCTGTCGAGCCCCGCCGCATGGCCACCCCTCCTGATAACCGTATCATCCTGGCGATCGGTGCCGGTCTGGCCGTGATCGCGGCCATTGTGCTGGCGCTGATCTTCACACGCGGCGGCGGCGAGGAGGCGCCGGAGGGCCCCAGGGGCAACCTTCAGGTCGACGTGGCCGAGCCTCAATCGCTGGAGCCGACGCGCGAACTGCGCTGCTTCGTCGAGGGGCAGTTCGTCGGCATGCTGACGCTGGATCAATGCGCCCAGCGCAATGGTCTGGCGACCGAGGCCCTGGATGTCGGCCTCGACGAAACCGGTGCCTTGGTTGCGGCCCCGACCGCGTCGCTGGCGCCGCCGCCGACCCTGCCCCCGATCGAGGTCGAGGACGTCCCGCCGATCGTCGAGACGCCGGTTGAGCGCGCCGAAGCCCCCTCGGGCCCGACGGCGGCCTGTCTGCGCCACACGGGATCGGACTGGCGCTCGCTGTCCAGTTCCATGGGCCGGGAGGCCTGTGTGCAGCTTCTGTATTCGGGCACCTGTGTGCGCCCCGGTGAGGCGCGGTACGGGCGGTGGGGTGACCTGACCCTGCGGCTGGTGCCCGGGCGGGTGGAACAGTCCTCGGACAACGCCAACTTCCGCACCCTGGCCGAGCAGGACCGCAGGACCTGCACCTTCCCGGGGATGGGCGGATGAGAGCGCTTCTTTCAACGATGATCCTAGGTGCGGCGACGGCCGGTCTGGCGGCCTGCACCAATGCGTTCGAGGCGCCCTATGACGCGGGGGTCTGCTACTATGTCGTCCCCGGCGAGACCGAGGGCGAGGACCCCAAGTTGAATGTCGTGGCGCGCGACCAGCCCCAGATCGAACTGTGCGCCGCGCGGCTCGAGGAGATGCGGGTCCGGTTCCTGCGGATGGGCGGCACGAACCGCGAGATCATCGGCGCCTATCAGGGGCAGTTCATCTTCATCGACCCGCAGGGCGTGAAGTTCGGCAAGACCCTGACCGGGGCGCGCTTCTTCGCCCTGGCCCGCACCGGCGACGGGCGGCTGGCCGTTCCGGGCGCCATCGTGCGCGACGAGGACGGGCGACCCGTGGCGGTTGCCGAAAATCCCCCGACCGCGCCCGCGCAATAGTCCCGCGTGGCTTGACGCCGGGCCCCCGCTGGTCGAGAACATTAACAGAACAAATGACCCGCGAGAGGGTCCGAGAAACGGAGTTGGAAGATGGCGGGCAGCGTCAACAAGGTCATTCTGATCGGCAATCTGGGCAAGGATCCGGAGATCCGCACCCTCAACAGCGGCGACCGGGTCTGCAATCTGCGGATCGCGACGTCCGAGTCCTGGCGCGACAAGACCTCCGGCGAGCGCAAGGAGAAGACCGAGTGGCACCAGGTGGTCATCTTCAACGAGAACATCGTCAAGGTGGCCGAGAACTACCTGAAGAAGGGCTCGACCGTGTACATCGAGGGCTCGCTGTCGACGCGGAAGTACGAGCAGAACGGGGTCGAGAAGTACACGACCGAGGTCGTGATCCAGCGCTTCAACGGCAATCTGACCATGCTGGGCGGTCGCGGTGACGGCGGCGGTTCGGGCGGCGGCGGCGGCGGTGGCGGTCGCGGGTCGGACGATGACTATGGCTCGGGCTTCCAGTCGGGCGGTCAGTCGCGCCCGTCGGGTCCGAAGGAGAACTACGACCTCAACGACGACATCCCCTTCTAGGTCGAGGGCCCTGAAACCGTCCGTCACCGCTGTTGACGGGCGGACGGGGCGGAACTGTGCCAAGAGCGGCATGTGACCCAGACCCGCCCCCTGATTCCCCACAATCTGAGCCTGCTGGAGATCGCGGCCATCGTCGCCGTGATCGTCATCTGGGGCGTGAACAACGCCGCGGCCAAGGTGGCGACCGACTCCCTGCCGCCGCTGATGACGGGGTCGATGCGCTTCGCCCTGACGGCCCTGTGCCTGACGGCTTTCATCCGCCCGCCGTTCCCGAACTGGAAGAGCCTGCTGCTGATCGTGGGGGTGGGCGGGCCGCTGCATTACGGCTTGATCTATGTGGCCTTCTGGCTGGCGGATGACGTCAGCCCGGTGTCGGTGGCGGCGCAGCTGTGGATCCCGTTCACGGCCCTGTTCGCCTTCCTGTTGCTGGGCGAGCGGCTGAAGCGGCCGGCGCTGGCCGGGCTGGCGGTGGCCTTCGTCGGCGTGGTGTGGATGTCGGCGGACCCCCATGTGCTGCAGGACTGGGACGCCATCCTGGTCGGCATCGGCGCGGCGGCGGCCTGGGCCCTGACGACGGTGATCGCGCGGCGCACGACCTCGATCCCGCCGCTGAAGATGCAGGGCCTGCTGGCCGCGGTGACCATGCCGGTGCTGGCGCTGGCCTCGTTCGCCTTTGAGCGGGACCAGATGGCGGCGGCCATGAGTGCCCCGCCGATCGCCTGGGCCTCGGTGCTGTGGGGCGGGCTGGCCTCGTCGGTCGTGGCCACCACCCTGGTCTTCTGGCTGGTCCAGCGGCGCGAGGCCGGGCGGGTGACGCCCTATCTGCTGGCGACGCCGGTGGTGTCGATCCTGATCGGCTGGGGCCTGATGGGCGATGTGCTGACGCCCCAGATCCTGACCGGGGCGGCCCTGACGATGGGCGGAGTGGCGATCGTCGCCCTGGCCGAACGGGGCCTGCGCGCCGGGGCCGCCAAGGCCTAGGCCTGATCCCTTAAGCCGGCACCACCCGGGGATCGCCCGCCGCGACGGCAAAGGTGGCGCGCCTCGACAGGGTGCCCGCCCGGTCCGACACCTTGTCCAGCACCTTGAACTCGGTCTGCCAGCGCTCGGCCGTCACGTCGCAGACGGCATAGCCCCGTTGGGCATTGTTGAACTTGAGGAAGGGGTTGTCCTCCAGATAGCGGCGGCCGTCGGCGCGCTGGTCGGAGCCGTCGCCCGAGGAGCTGATCGAAGTGGTGACGAACTCGGTGGCCACCGGGGCCCCGGACGGATCGCGGCCGTCGATGTGCAGTTCGCCGGCATAGTTCTGATGCTCGTCGCCGGTCAGGACCACGAGGTTGTCGATACGCCGGTCGCGGACCCGCTCCAGCAGGCGGCGGCGCGGGATGGCATAGCCGGCCCAGGTGTCGAGGTTATAGCCGGGCTCGGGCCCTTCGCGGCGCTCCAGATCCATGACCATGATCTGCTGGGCCAGCACCTTCCAGCGGGCCTGCGAGCGGTCGAGGTTGCGGTAGAGCCACTGTTCCTGGGCCTCGCCCAGCACCTGGGCGTTCCGGTCGCTCACCGCTGCGCAGGTGGTGGCCCAGCGGTCGTCGCAGGGCTGGTCCGAGCGATACTGGCGGGTGTCCAGCAGGTTGAGGTCCAGCAGATTGCCCCAGCCGGCCTGACGGTACAGCTGCAGCGACGCGCCCCTGGGGAAGGCCGAGCGGCGGACGGGCATATTCTCGTACCAGGCCTGCATGGCGGCCTGCTGGCGCAGCATGAAGACCTCGGGTGGGGTGCCGTCCTGATCGAGGGCCGAGATCCAGTTGTTGTCGATCTCGTGGTCGTCCCAGGTGCAGAACCAGGCGGTCGAGGCGTGGCTGGCCTGAAGGTCAGCGTCCATCTTGTACTGGGCATAGCGGCGCCGGTAGTCGTCGAGGCTGTAGATCTCGCCGCCGAGGTGCTGGCGCGGGTTCTCGAAGGTGCCGCCCGAGCCGTTGTAGAGGCGGCTGCCTCGACCCTCATAGATGTAGTCACCGTAGCAGTAGATGAAGTCGAACCGCTCTTCGGCGGCCTTGCGGTGGGCGGTGTAAAAGCCCTGCTCATAGGCCTGACAGCCGAGCACGCCGAAACGGGCGCGGTCGACGGTGGCGCCGGCGGCAGGGGCGGTCACGGCGCGGCCCGTGGCGCTGCGCTCACGCCCCGCGACGAAGCGGTAGAAATAGGGACGGCCGGGCTCGAGACCCTCGACCTCGACATGGACCGCATGGCCCAGTTCCGGGCGGGCCAGGGCTTCACCCGAGCGGACCGGGCTGGAAAAGCCGGTGTCGGTCGCGACCTCCCACTTCACCGGGACGGCGGCCGAGGGCATGCCGTGTCCGATCTCGAGCGGGTTGGGCGCCAGCCGCGTCCAGATGACAAAGCCGTCCGGCAGCGGGTCGCCTGAGGCCACGCCCAGCTGGAAGGGATAGTCGATGAACACCGGATCGGCGACCGCCTGGTGGCCCCCCGACAGCGCCACGCCCCCCATGCCGAGGGACAGCATCATCTGACGACGGGACAGGGCGGGCAGGCGCATGGGTAAGGCTCCGGAAGGGTAAGGCGATCAGGCTAGAGCGCGATTGTGACGGCTGATGCGGGGTGAGGGGAGGGGGAGGGCGGGAATTCAGACGGTGGGGGGTGGGGAAAAACACCGTCTGAATGGTCTGAAGGGTCTGAAACTGGGGAAGCGGGTCGGGTGTTTTTCCTTCTCCCGATGGGAGAAGGTGGCGCGTGAGCGCCGGATGAGGGACGGCGGTGTCCGTCGGCGAAAGCCGTGGCAGGACCGATGCGACGGCTCACGCCGAAGGACACGGTGAACCCCTCACCCCCTGCCCCCTCTCCCCACGGAGAGGGAGTAAGAAACACCGTCTGAACCGTCTGAACCGTCTGAACCGTCTGAATGGTCTGAAATGGCTGCGCCTCCATTGGTGGGGCTTTGGCAACCGGACAGTATGGACGAGGCGGGGACCCGGTCGGGCAGAACGGTGCGGGAGGCGGTGGGGGTGTTGAAAGAGCGGGGGAATTCGGGGGCGGGCCTTATAGTTGAACGCCCGAGCCCAGCACTCCCGGCCCTTCTCCCCTTGCGGGAGAAGGGCACGAGGGCTGCCTACCGCCCCGCCTGCCAGGCGCGTAGTTCGGCGAGTTCCGTGGTGCGGGTGTCGAGGGTGGTCTGGGCGAGGCGGCGAAGGTCCGGATCCTGCGACTGATCGAGGACACCTCGGGCCGTGGCGATGGCCGCTTCGTGGTCGGCGATCAGGGCCGAGGCGAGGGCCAGGTCGGCAGAGGGCGCGATGGGGGCCGGGACCGGGGTCTGGCGCTGCTGTTCCTCGGTGGTCTTGAGCGCCGCCGCGTGCCGTTCGGCTGAGGCGTCGCGCAGGGCCTGCTGGACCGGATCACCGCCCCCGTCGCAAGCCGTGAGGCCGAAGGCGAGGAGAGGCAGGGCGATCAGGGCCGGGCGCATCGGACTATCCTTGAATCCAGTTGGGCATCCAGCCTTCGTGCATTTCGCGCAGGTGGTCGAGGGGAATGCGGAACAGCTCGCCGGACATGAAGTCGCGGCCCCTGGCGCGACCGACGACCGAGGCGTGCAGGCCGGCGGCCTGGGCGTCTGCGATCAGGGTGGCGGGGTCGGCGACCGCGACCAGATAGCGGGCCTGATCCTCGGCAAACAGCAGGATGTGGGCGTGTTCGGGCGAGGTGGCGTCGAGCTCTATGCCGCAGTCGGAGGCCAGCGCAATGTCGGCCGCCGCGCCGATCAGGCCACCGTCCGAGAGATCGTGGACGCAGGTTAGCGCGCCGGCCTCGATGCGCTCGCGCACGAAGTCGCCGGTCTTCTTCTCCAGCGCCAGATCGACGGGCGGGGGGGCGCCGTCCTCGCGGCCCAGCACTTCGCGGAGATAGAGGGACGCGCCCAGCTCGCCACGCGTCTCGCCGATCAGGACCAGGGTCTCGCCCTCGGCCATGCTGCCAAAGCCGACGGTGACGTCGTAGTTGGGCAGGAGGCCGACGGCGCCGACGGTCGGGGTGGGCGGAATGGCAACGCCATTGGTCTCGTTATAGAGACTGACGTTGCCGCTCACGACCGGGAAGTCGAGCACGCGGCAGGCCTCGGCCATGCCGTCGATGGCGCGCACGATCTGACCCATGATCTCGGGCCGCTGCGGATTGCCGAAGTTGAGGTTGTCGGTGATGGCGATCGGGCGGCTGCCCACGGCGGTCAGGTTGCGCCAGGCCTCGGCCACGCACTGTTTGCCGCCTTCGTAGGGGTCGTTCTGGACATAGCGGGGGGTGCAGTCGCTGGTCACGGCCAGCCCCTTGTCCGTGCCGTGGACGCGGACTACGCCCGCGTCGGCGCCGGTGGCCGAGTCGTGCAGGGTGTCGGCCATGACGTGGCGGTCGTACTGCTCCCACAGCCAGCGCTTGGAGGCCATGTCGGGGCAGCAGACCACGTTCAGCACGGCGTCGGGCCAGCTGTCGGGGGCGGGCACGTCCTTGGGATCGATCCGGGGATGCAGCTCGGGCTGGACCCAGGGCCGGTCATAAAGGGGGGCGTCGTCGAACAGGGGCGCCAGTGGCACGTCGCAAACGACCTTGCCGTGATGGTTCAGGACCAGACGGCCGGTGTCGGTGGTGCGGCCGATGACGGCGGCGTCGAGGCCCCACTTCTTGAAGATGCGGTAGCCGTCTTCCTCGCGGCCCGGCTTGAGCACGGCCAGCATGCGCTCCTGGCTTTCGGACAGCATCATCTCATAGGCGGTCATGCCGGTCTCGCGCTGGGGCACGGCGTCCATGTCGAGCTCGATGCCGACGCCGCCCTTGCCGGCCATCTCGACCGAGGAGGAGGTCAGGCCGGCGGCGCCCATGTCCTGGATGGCGGCGACGGCGCCGGAGGCCATCAGTTCCAGGGTCGCCTCGATCAGAAGCTTTTCGGCAAAGGGGTCGCCGACCTGGACGGTCGGGCGCTTCGACTCGGACTCATCGTCGAACTCGGCCGAGGACATGGTCGCGCCGTGGATGCCGTCGCGGCCGGTCTTGGACCCGAAATAGACGACCGACAGGCCGGGCCCGGGGGCAGCGGAGTAGAAGATGCTGTCGGCCCTGGCCAGGCCCACGCACATGGCGTTGACGAGGATGTTGCCGTTGTAGCCCCGGTGGAAATTGGTCTCGCCTGCCACGGTCGGCACGCCCACGCAATTGCCATAGCCGCCGATGCCGGAGACGACGCCGGTCACCAGACGCCGGGTCTTTTCATGCTCGGGATCGCCGAAGCGCAGGGCGTTGAGCAGGGCCACGGGCCGCGCGCCCATGGTGAAGACGTCGCGCATGATGCCGCCCACGCCCGTCGCCGCGCCTTGATAGGGTTCGATGTAGGAGGGGTGGTTATGGCTTTCCATCTTGAAGATGCAGGCATCGCCGTCATCGATGTCGATGACGCCGGCGTTCTCGCCCGGACCGCAGATGACGCGGGGGCCCTTGGTCGGGAATTTGCCGAGGTGGACCTTCGAGGATTTGTAGGAGCAGTGCTCGGACCACATGACCGAGAAGACGCCCAGTTCGACGTCATTGGGCTCGCGCCCCAGACGGTCGAGGACCACCTGATACTCGGCGGGGGACAGGCCGTATTCGGCGGCCAGTTCGGCCATGGATTTCGATGCGCTCATGGCTGGCGCTTCTAGCGAGGTTCTTGGCCGGAGTCAGCCTTGGGGATCGGCCGGCGGCGTATTTCTGGCAGGCTCAAGCCGGAAGCTGAGGATGATGGCGGCGACCAGCACGGCGACGGCCGCCGTCAGGGCCACATAGGCCAGCGGGGCATTGCGCGGCTGCTCGGCCACGAACACCGCCAGCAGGCCCCAGGAAATCGGCAGGGCATAGGCGATCTGGCGCAGTCGGGCGGTGACCGCGAGGGCAGTCACGCTAACGACGACGACGGCGATAATGGCCCACAGCGTCGGCGGCAGGACGTCGGGGAGGGCCTGATTGCCGGTCACGACGGTCAGCAGATTGACCGGGGCGGCTATGGTCAGCCAGCCGGACAGCATCATCAGCGGCCAGGCGGTCAGCCACAGTTCGGGGTTCTTGCGTCCGAGCGCGCGGATCTGACGGGCCTTGAGCAGCAGGGGGATCAGGATCACCAGCAGGGAGGCGAAGATCAGGATGATGGTGGTGGTCTCGGCATCCAGCGCCGCCGCGACAACCCACCAGCCGATGCCCAGCAGGGCGCCGACGGCGGGCCAGCCCATGGCCTCGGTCAGGGGGCGGTCCCGGCCCTGCGGCAGGAGCTGGAACACGGCATGGGCGAACAGGCCGAGATAGATGAGGCCCCAGATGGCAAAGGCATAGCTGGCGACCTTGAGGGTCTCGTCGCTGTCAGCCGAGAACTCCGCCGGGCTCTGGCCCCAGCCGAAGGCGGTCTGGGAATAGCCGATGGCAATGGCGAAGATCACCGCCGACAGCAGGATCAGGCGGCGGAGGAGGGCGGTCGAGAGAGCGTCGGGCGTTTGCATGACGGCATTACGCACCGGAACGGCAAAGGTTCAATAGGGGGGCGCTATGCCGCGTCCAGAACGCTGCGGAACAGGGTGGCGCCGTCGACGGAGCCCAGCTCGGCCTCGAAGGCGCGGTCGGGGTGGGGCATCATGCCCAGCACATTGCCGCGCGCATTCTGGATGCCCGCGATCGAATTGACCGAGCCGTTGGGGTTGTCGACATAGCGGAACACGACCTGGCCCTCGCCCTCGATCCGGGCCAGGGTCTCGGCGTCGGCGAAGAAGTTTCCGTCGCCATTGCCCTGGGTCATGATGACCTCGGACTGGTCCTGATAGCCGGCGGTGAAGCGGGTGTTGCGGTTGGCGATCTCGAGCGAGATCGGCTTGCAGACATATTTCAGCCCGGCGTTCTTCAGCAGGGCGCCGGGCAGTATGCCGGCCTCGCACAGGATCTGGAAGCCGTTGCAGATGCCGACCACGGCCACGCCGTCGTCAGCGGCCTTCCTGACCGCCTGCATGATCGGCGACTGGGCCGCCATGGCCCCGCAGCGCAGATAGTCGCCATAGGAAAAGCCGCCCGGCAGGACGATCAGGTCCAGCCCCTCCGGCAGGGAGGTGTCCTGGTGCCAGATCATGTCGACGCGCGCGCCGGTCGATCGCTCGACGGCGACCTTGCAGTCACGATCACAGTTGGACCCGGGGAAGACGATGACGGCTGCGCTCATGGCGCGGGCGTGTAGCAGGGTTCGCGGGTGTTGTCAGGAGCCGAGCCGGGGCGCGCGACAGGCCGATGCAGAAAAGCCGTGGCGGACGCGCCGGAAGCCTGCTTCTATCCCGGTCTACCCCTTTCACTCCCTCCGAGCCTCCCATGCGCCTTCTTGCCCTGATCGGTGTTCTGACCCTGATGTTCGTCGGCGGGGCGGTGGCCCAGGCGCAGATGACGGTCCGCGAATTCAACCAGATCGCCGCCAATGCGCCCCGGGATCCGTCGGCCTTGCTGCGGCCGTCCGTCAGGCGCGCCGCCAACGCCGTGCAGGGCGCTTTCGAAGCGGCGCGGGCCGAGGAGGCCGCCGCCCGCCGCGCCGGCCGGGCGCCGCCGTTCTGTATGCCCGAGCGGATCCGCCTGTCGCCGGACGAAATCGTGGCGCGCATGCAGGCGGTTCCGGCGGCGCGGCAGAACCAGACCCTCAACCAGGCTGTGCGCAGCTGGATGGTCGAACGCTACCCCTGCCGCTGACGCCTGTTTAGCCCGCGTTTTCGTAGGTCGCGGTGATCGACGCCTTGGCCAGGGTGTGGAAATGCAGGTTGAAGCCGAATACGGCGCCTGAGTTGTCGGGCGTGACCTCCAGCCGGTCGGTGTCGACGGCGAAGACGGTGAAGATGTAACGGTGCGGGCCATGGCCGGGGGGCGGGGCGGCACCGCCGAAGCCTGGCTCGCCGAAATCGGTGCGGCCCTCGACCGCGCCGGAGGGCACGGGACCGCCCGTCGGGATCTCAGTGACGTCGGCGGGGATGTTGGCGACCGTCCAGTGCCAGAAGCCCGAGCCGGTCGGGGCATCCGGGTCATAGCAGGTGATGGCGAACGACTTGGTGCCCTCGGGCGCGCCGGACCATTTCAGATGCGGCGAGGTATTTCCCTTCGCCTGGACCTGGGCGTCGGGCAGGACGCCGCCATCGGTGATGTCGGTGGAGGTGAGGGTGAAGGTCATGGAGGCTCCTGTCGCTACGGGTCCCATTGAAAAGGGGAGGGAAGGCAGCGGGGTTCCCGAACGCCTACTCCACCTCGATGCGGTAGCTTTCGATCACGGTGTTGGCGAGCAGGGTGTCGCACATCTTTTTGACCTCGGCCTCGACGTCGTCGCCGGCGTAGTCGAACTGGATCAGCTTGCCGACGCGGGCCTCGCTGACGCCGGTCCAGCCGAGACCGTTCAAGGCGCCCTCGACGGCCTTGCCCTGCACGTCCAGCACGCCGGGTTTCAGGAAGATGTGAACCTTTACTTTCGCCATCAGTGCAGTCCCCCCTGAATCACGGTCGGCATATCCTTCATGATGCCGAGGCGGCGGGCCACCTCGGTATAGCTTTCGATGACATTGCCCAGATCGCGGCGGAAGCGGTCCTTGTCCAGCTTTTCGCCGGTGGTGGAATCCCACAGGCGGCAGCTGTCGGGGCTGATCTCGTCGGCGAGAATCACGCGGCTGAAGTCGTTTTCCCAGATGCGGCCAAACTCGATCTTGAAGTCGATCAGGGTGATGCCGACCGCGCCGAACATGCCCGACAGATAGTCATTCACGCGGACGGTCATGGCCAGGATGTCGTCCAGCTCCTGGGTGGTGGCCCAGTTGAAGGCAGTGATGTGCTCTTCGGTGACCATCGGGTCGTTGAGCTCATCCTTCTTGTAGTAGAATTCGATGATCGAGCGGGGCAGGGGGGTGCCTTCCTCGATGCCGAGGCGCTGGCTCATCGAGCCGGCCACGACGTTGCGGCACACGACCTCGAGCGGGATGATCTCGACCTCGCGGATCAGCTGCTCGCGCAGGTTCAGCCGCTTGATGAAATGGTTGGTCACACCGATGCCGTTCAGGCGCGACATGACGAATTCGCTAATGCGGTTGTTGAGGACGCCCTTTCCCTCAAGCTGGGCCTTCTTCTCGCCGTTGAAGGCGGTGGCGTCGTCCTTGAAATACTGGATCAGGGTGCCGGGCTCGGGCCCCTCGTAGAGGATCTTGGCCTTGCCTTCATAGAGCTTCTTGCGCTTGGCGTTCATGTGCATTCCGAAGGCCGGATCACCGGCGGGACGAAGGATCTCGCGGGCTGGAATTGCCGTTCGGACCGGGACAATCCGGGGCGAAACACAAAGGGCAAGGCCAGCCGTTGAGGGGGAAGGGATGGTGGCCCTCCTTAGCGGAAGCCGGGGCGGGTGACAAACCTTGGACAGGCGTCGATCAGCCTGCCTGCGACAACGACTTTTGTTGCGTTCGGTCACGGGCGGGGTATAGACCGCCCTGCGCGCCAATACGGGGCTCGCGACAGGAGCATTTGACGCCCATGACCACCTTCGACGATCGGGAAAAAGGGTTCGAGTCCAAATACGCCCTCGATCAGGAGCAGGAATTCAAGGTCATGGCCCGGCGCAACAAGCTGCTGGGTCTGTGGGCGGCCGAGAAGATGGGCCTGTCCGCCGAAAGCGCCGAGCAATATGCCGCCGCCGTGGTCCGCGCCGACTTTGAGCAGCCGGGCGAGGAAGACGTGTTCCGCAAGATCGCCGGCGACTTCAAGGGCGCCGGCCTGACCGCTTCGGAAGGCGAAATCCGAAGCAAGATGGACGAACTGTCCTCCATCGCCCGCGATCAGGTCCGCAACGAGGCCTGATCGCCTGCCAGTTCAGTCTCTGGACAAGACAATGGCCGCGCCCGTGAGGACGCGGCCATTTCTGTTTGGGTGACTTCATGGCTCACCCGGCTCGGTCCCGCGCGACGAAGGATGAGGCCGCGCGGGAACGAGGGTCGCTCGATCAGTTGGGCATAACCACGGTGTCGATGGCGTGGATGATGCCGTTCGAGGCGGCGACGTCAGCAGTGACGACGCGCGAGGTGTTGCCGGCTTCGTCCGTCAGGGTGACCGAACCGTCCACGATGGAGGCGGTCAGGGTGCCGCCCTGGACAGTCGTCAGGGTGGCCGAACCGCCGCCCTCTTCGATCTGCTGGGTCAGGGCCGCAGCATCCACCTGGCCGGGAACGACGTGATAGGTCAGCACGCCGGTCAGGGCGTCACGCTGTTCCGGCTGCAGCAGGCCGTTCAGGGTGTCGGCCGGAATCTTTTCGAAGGCGGCATTGGTCGGGGCGAAGACGGTGAAGGGGCCGGCACCGTTCAGGGTGTCGACCAGTTCGGCCGCCTGGACAGCGCTGACCAGGGTAGAGAAGTCGGGGTTGCTCTGAGCGACGGCGACAACGGTGCCGTCAGCAGCAGGAGCCATGGTGTCGGTCGCGGCCGGTTCCATGGCGTCGGTGGCGGGGGCTTCCGGCTCGCTGTTGCAGGCGGCCAGGCCGAGGATGGCGACGGCCGATACGGCAGTCATGACGCGGGTGCGGGTGAACTTCATTTTCGCTTCTCCTGAGGCGAACCGCGGATTGCGGTACCGGGAGAATTACTGCTCAGCCGCCGAAAGGATGCGTCGCGATCACGTTTTCCGGCGCGACATGTGACCGCACCTGTCTTTTTCGTGATCGGGGATGCATCTGCCCCCGAAGCCACTTCAGGCGCCGAACACCCGGGCGAACACTGTGTCCACGTGCTTGGTGTGATAGCCGATGTCGAACAGGGCTTCGAGATCGGCCTCGGGCAGGATGACCCGGTCATCGGCTTTCAGGAAGTCGAGGAAGACCCCCTCGCCGCGCCAGACCTTCATGGCGTTTTCCTGCACCGCGGCATAGGCGTCCTCGCGCGACACGCCCGCCTGCGTCAGGGCCAGCATGACGCGCTGGGAGTGGACCAGCCCGCCCAGCAGGTTGAGGTTCTTTTCCATATTGGCGGGATAGACGTTCAGCCGCTCGACCACGCCGGCGAGGCGGTGCAGGGCGAAGTCGAGGTGGATGGTGGCGTCGGGGCCTATGCCGCGCTCGACCGACGAATGGCTGATGTCGCGCTCGTGCCAGAGGGCGACGTTTTCCATGGCCGGGGTCACGGCTGAGCGGACCAGCCGGGCGAGGCCGGTCAGGTTCTCGGTCAGGATCGGGTTGCGTTTGTGCGGCATGGCCGACGAGCCCTTCTGGCCCTTGTCGAAGAATTCCTCGGCCTCAAGCACCTCGGTGCGCTGCAGGTGGCGGATCTCGACGGCCAGACGCTCGACCGAGGAGGCGACCACACCGAGCGCGGCGAAGAAGGCGGCGTGGCGGTCGCGCGGGATGACCTGGGTCGAGACCGGCTCGACGGCCAGCCCCATCTTCTCCGCCACATAGGCTTCGACCGCCGGATCGACATTGGCGAAGGTGCCGACGGCGCCCGAGATGGCGCAGGTAGCGATTTCCTCGCGCGCCGTTACCAGACGGCGGCGGGCACGCTGGAACTCGGCGTGATAGCCGGCCAGCTTGAGGCCGAAGGTGACGGGCTCGGCGTGGATGCCGTGGCTGCGGCCGACGCAGGGGGTGAATTTGTGCTCCTTTGCCCGGGTTTCCAGCGCCGCCAGCACCCGGTCGACGCCCTCTACGAGCAGGTCCGAAGCGCGGGCCAGCTGGACGGAGAAACAGGTGTCCAGCACGTCCGACGAGGTCATGCCCTGATGCAGGAAGCGGGCTTCCTCGCCGACCAGCTCCGACACATGGGTCAGGAAGGCGATGACGTCGTGCTTGGTGGTGCGCTCGATCTCATCGATGCGGTCGGCATCGAAGGTGACGTCCTTGCCCCTGGCCCAGATGGCTTCGGCGGCGCTGGCCGGGATGGTACCGAGCTCGGCCATCTTCGTGGCGGCATGGGCCTCGATCTCGAACCAGATCCGGTATTTGGTCTCTTGCGACCAGATGTCTGTGGCGGCGGGGCGGGAATAGCGCGTGATCATGGGCTGGCGTTTGGGTTGCCGGGCCGGGGGAGTCAAGGTTGCGGCGAATCCGGACCGGGTCCATTCAGTCGCCGAGAGCAAGGGAGCCCATCATGAAGCTGATCCTAGGAGACAAGGCCTATTCCACGTGGTCGCTGAGGCCGTGGCTGATCCTGAAGCGGTGCGGGGCCGAGTTTGAGGAGGTGATGATCGCCCTGAACCGTCCCGATACGGCCGATCAGATCGCCCGCCATGCGCCGGCGGGCAAGGTGCCGGCGCTGGAGGTGGAGGGGGTGACCGTCTGGGACAGTCTGGCCATCGCCCTGTGGGCCGAGGAACACTATCCCCACGCGCGGCTGTGGCCCGTCGATCCGCCTGCGCGCTGGGTGGCACGGTCGGTGGTCTGCGAGATGCATTCGGCGTTCGGGACCCTGCGCAATGATCTGGGCATGGGGCCGGATCATCCGATGGTGGGCGAGCCGGGCGAGGCGCATCTGCCGTCCGACGCCTTGTCGGCGGAGATTCGGCGGATGGTCGGCCTGTGGATGGATGCCAAGGCCCGGTTTGGCGAGGCCGGGCCCTATCTGTTCGGCGACTGGTCGATCGCCGATGCCTTCTTCACGCCGGTGGCGGCGCGTTTCCGCCATTTCCGTATCGATCTGGCAGCCTATGGCGACGAAGGGACGGCGACGGAATACTGTTGGACCCTGCTGTCCCAGCCGGATTTTCTGGAGTGGAGCGAGGCCGGTTTGAAAGAGATCGGTTAACCGTCACCAAACACCGCTTTTTAGGGGAACAGTGGCAGGGTCAGGCACGTTCGACGAACAACGCACCCTCAAGCCCCGAGCCCCCGATGTCCTCGCCTGTCGTCCCCGGACCCGCCACCGCCGCCCAGCCCGGCTGGGTCAGCGTGGTGGTGAGCATTGTGGTGGCCTGCAGCCTGTGCGCGCTACTGCTCAGCAGCCTGATCTGACGGGGCGGCTTCTGGCGGGGCCTGACCTTCAGGGGCGGGCGGCGGCGGCGGCACGTAATCCAGATAGATGGAAATCGCCGATTGGCCCGTGGCCAGGGCCTTGAGCGTGTTCAGCGGTCGGCCCTGCAGACGCTGGTAGATCCAGTAGGCCGCCATGACCTTTTCGACATAGTCGCGGGCCTGGGGGACATCGATGGTCTCGATCAGCAAAAGGGGGTCGGCGTTTGGCCCCAGCTTGCGCAGGGCGCCCAGCATTGGGCCGGGTCCGGCATTGTAGGAGGCCACGGTCCGCAGGACGTCGCCGTTGAAGGCCGACAGGCCCAACATCTTGATCACATAGGCCTGGCCCAGACGCATGTTCACGCCGGGCTGATAGAGGCGTTCGGGGTCCGAGACGAAGCCGCGATCGCCGCTGAGTTCTGCGGCGGTGGTCGGCATGACCTGCATCAGGCCATAGGCGCCGGCGCCGGAGCGGACGCGCGGGTTGAAGTCGGTCTCCTTGCGGGCGATGGCATAGACCAGCGATTGTTCGATGACGAAGCCGCCCTCGGGCTCCAGCAGCGGCATCGGATAGCGGGCCGCGTCGATGATCTCGGCATCGCGGGCGCGGGGTGTCAGCTGGCGCGAAAAGGCCCGGCCCAGCGCGGACCACAGCTTGCGGTCCTCCTCGGTCGTGGCGGCGCGAAGGCCGATGCGGAACTGCTCGCGGGCGTCGTCCAGCCGGCCCACCTCGATCCAGGCGACGACGCGGCGGGCCTGGGGATCACGGTCGATGAAGGCGATCAGGCTGTCGTCGTCGATGCGGATGTCGGGGGTGAAGGCGATGGCGCGCAGGCCCTCGTCTTCGGTCGCCGAATAGGCCTGAGGCCCCCAGTTCCGGAGAGTCGGCTCGATGTCGAGCTGATAGAGAGCGATCTGGCCATAGAAGGTCGCGGGCCAGGAGGCGGACAGGCGCAGCAGGGTCTCGATCTGCTCCAGCTGGCCCGAATGGGCGGCAGACCGCGCGGCCCAGAAGGCGGCGCCGGCCCGCACCCAGGCATCCTCGGTCGGGTCCCAGGCGACGCGCTCGAAAGCGGTGAAGGCGGCGGGGAAATCCCCCATCCGCCAGGACGCCAGACCCACCACCCACCAGTCGCCGATGGCCGCACCGGTGGCGCGGGCGTCGGCGAGGTTGTCGGCATTGAGGGCGATGCGGGCGGCCTTTGACCCTTCGGACTCGGTCAGGCTTTCCCAGGTGCGACCATCGACCCGGCGCGGGCGACGCGGCTCGGGCGCGCCGTCAGGGCGTCGGCGGAGGGCCAGGGCATAGACGCGCGGGGCCTCGGGCAGGTCGGCATACTCCTCCAGCCAGGCGCTGAGTTCTTCGAAGCTGGAGACATAGTCGGGGTGGAACAGGCGTTCGAACTCGACCTGACCCAGCAGGACACGGTCGTCGGCCTGGCGGGCCGAGGCGCGGGCGGTCTCGAGGTCGCCACGCCTGAGGGCGTCATAGGCATTGGTGTAGCTGAGCCGGTCAGAGTTGCTGAGCACGCGAGGCTGGGCCATGGCCAGGCCGGGCAGGGCAAGGCCGCACACCAGCAGCAGGGCTGCCAGAAGCGTCCGCGATGGCCGTGTGACTGTGCCCGTGATCATGCCGCCCCTTTGGATGCGTCTATTCCCCTGTGCCGTAACCGGTCAGGTCCCCGTCGGATGTCGCAAACGGGGCAAGGGCAATGCCAGCCCGTGCCGCCCCCTAGACGGGGGCAAAAGCTGGCGCCTCAATGGGGCGTTTTTGAGTCAGGCGCCTGAGACGAGCCGTCAAGGCGGGCGGCGACGGCCAGCAGATCGGCCCAGACCATGGCCTTGGCCTGGGGCTGGCGCAGCAGGAAGGCGGGGTGGAGCGTCGGCATGACGGGGGCAGAGGTGCCGCCCTCGGGCAGGTGCCATTCCCCCCAGGTGCCGCGCAGGCGGGTGATGCCCTCATTGGTGTGCAGGATGGCGCGGGCGGCGGCGGCGCCGACGGTCAGCACCAGCTTCGGCTTCACCAGCTCGAGCGCCCGCGCAACGAACGGGGCGCAGATCGCCTGTTCCTCGGGCGAGGGGGTGCGGTTGCCGGGGGGACGCCAGAAGACGGTGTTGGTGATAACCACCCGGCCCTCAAGCTGCGCGGCCTTGAGCATGCGGTCCAGCAGACGCCCGGCCTTGCCGACAAAGGGCAGACCCTGGGCGTCTTCCTCGGCGCCGGGGCCTTCGCCGACGATCATGACGGGGGCGGTGGCCTCGCCGCGCCAGACGACGGCTTGCCGTGCGCCCATGCCGCTGAGGGGACAGGCCTCGAACCCGCGAATCGCCTCGGTCAGGGATTCCAGAGAATCCGCCGCTTTTGCTGCGGTTCGGGCGAGGGCCACGGCTTCGGCGACCGTGTCGGTTGAGAGCCTGGCCGAAGCAACAGGAGCACGGAGCGGGGTGACGGTGCCGGTCTGGGCGGCGGCGGGGGCGCGGGTCGCCTTGGCGGGCGGCGGCGGGGCGGTTTCGCGCGTCCGATCCACCGGCGCATCGCCGAAACAGTCCTCGACGCCCGCATCGTGCCAGAAGGCCAGAAGCGCGGTCAGGGCATCCGAAGCGGCGGGTGAAGCGTTCATGCAGGCCGGGTCACAGGGTTGATGATTGGGGGTGTAAGCCTTGACCACCCCCACGTCACCTTCTGATAAGGGATCAACAGCGAACCGAACCGGGTTCGGACAGACATTGCAAGGGGAGCCGACCACATGGCCAAGGATGCCACCGAAGGCGGAGCAAAGAACGCCTGGCAGGAAGCCGTTATCGACCGACTGCCCGCGGTGGAGGCCCTGACCGGGGCCGAGCGCGAGGCCATGGAATACGACGTCGTCATCGTCGGGGCTGGTCCGGCCGGTCTGGCCGCCGCCATCCGTCTGAAGCAGAACGCCGCCTCAGACGGGCACGAGGTCTCGGTCGCCGTGCTGGAGAAGGGCTCGGAAGTCGGGGCGCATATCCTGTCGGGCGCGGTTATCGACCCGGCGGGTCTGAGCGAACTGTTCCCCGACTGGAAGGAAAAGGGCGCGCCGCTGGACACGCCCGTGACCAAGGACAGGTTCCTGGTGCTGGGTCCGCAGGGGCAGCTGGACATCACCCTGCTGCCGCAGCCGGCCTATATGAAAAACCACGGCTGCTATGTCGGCTCGCTGGCCAATCTGACCCGCTGGCTGGGTGAACAGGCCGAGGCGCTGGGCGTCGAGGTCTATCCCGGAATGGCCGCCAGCCACGTCGTCTGGGACGAACCGTCAGGCCGGGTCGCGGGCGTGGTCGCTGGCGTGTTCGGGCTGGACCGCGAGGGCAAACCGACCGACGACTTCGAGCCCGGCATCGAGGTGCGCGGCAAATATGTCTTCATCGGCGAGGGCGTGCGTGGCTCGCTGGCCAAGACCATCATGGCCCGCCACAACCTGTGCGACACGGCCGAGCCGCAGAAATACGGCATCGGCATCAAGGAGCTGTGGCAGGTGCCGGCCGAGAAACACCAACCCGGCCTGGTGCAGCACACGCTTGGCTGGCCGCTGGACGACAAGACCGGCGGCGGGTCATTCCTGTACCACTTTGGCGATCGCTATGTGTCGGTCGGGTTTGTGGTGCACCTGAACTACAAGAACCCGTTCCTGTCGCCGTTCGACGAGTTCCAGCGCTTCAAGCACCACCCGGCCATCGCCGACCATCTGGAAGGCGGCGAGCGCATTTCGTACGGCGCGCGGGCCATCACCGAGGGCGGCTATCAGTCGGTGCCGAAGCTGGCCTTCCCGGGCGGGGTGCTGATCGGCTGTTCGGCGGGCTTTGTGAACGTGCCGCGCATCAAGGGCAGCCACAATGCGGTGCGGTCCGGCATTCTCGCCGCCGATGCGGCCTTTGACGCGCTGAAGGCCGGGCGGTCGGGCGATGAGCTGGTCGAATACCAGACCGCCTATGAGGCCTCGGACATTGCGCGTGAGTTGAAGCTGGTGCGGAACGTCAAGCCGCTGCTGTCGAAATACGGCGCCTTCTTCGGCACCCTGCTGGGCGGGATCGACATGCAGATCACCAGCCTGTTCCGGGGATGGTCTCCGTTCGGGACGCTGGGCCACGGCAAGACGGATGCGGCCTCGACCGAGCCGGCGTCGAAGCACAAGCCGATCGCCTATCCGAAGCCGGACGGGAAGTTGAGCTTTGACAAGCTGAGCTCGGTGTTCGTCTCGAACACCAACCACGACGAGGATCAGCCGGCGCACCTGAAGCTGCTGGACCCGTCGGTGCCGATCCAGGTGAACCTGCCGAAATATGGCGAGCCTGCGCGGCTGTACTGTCCGGCCGGGGTCTATGAGGTGCTGTACGACGAGGACGGCAAGTCCAATCCGCGCTTCCAGATCAATTCCCAGAACTGCGTCCACTGCAAAACCTGCGATATCAAGGACCCGTCGCAGAACATCGTCTGGACGACCCCGCAGGGCGGCGGCGGCCCGAACTATCCGAACATGTAGGATTCGTGCGGGGCGAGGGGGCTCTTGCGGACCGTCGGTAAACCGTGAAGGCTTGATGGTATGAAGCGTCTCTCCCCCCTCGCCGCCTGTTCTGTCCTTGCCCTAGGGTTGGGTTTGATGTCCGCGCCTGCCTTGGCGCAGGAGGCCCCGCCGCTTCCGAGCGGGCGGTCGGTGGAGCTGCCGCCGCCCTCGCGCATGCCCGAGGTCTGGGAGGCGGTGCCGGTCGATGACGAGGGGCGGTCGGTCTATGGCCTGTTCCTGGTCGGACGGCTGGCGGCGACCGAGGGCGAGGCGGGCATCGGGGCCGACTATTTGCGTCGGGCCCAGGTGCTGGCGCCGGATATCGAAACCTTGCAGCTTCAGGCCTTTACCTCATCGCTGATCGGCGGCGATCTGGCCTATGCGGGTCGTCTGTCGCCCGAGGGTGAGACGGTGCCGCCGGTGCTGGCCGAGGCCGGTAGGCTGGTCGAGGCGGTGCAGCATCTGGTGCGCGGTGACGCGGCGGCTGCCTATGCGGTGGTCGCCACCCGGCCGATCGGACGCCCGCATGCGCGACCGGGCACCTATGTCACCCCCTTCATCGCGGCGGCGGCCGGCGACTGGGAGCGGGCCCTGGCGCCGGTTCAGGGCCGGGCCAGTGACATCAACAGCCTGTTCCAGCGGTCGCACCGCGCCCACCTGCTCGAACTCCGGGGGGATCATGTCGAGGCGGAGGCCGAGTATCAGCGGCTGATCGCCAGCCGGGGCGGACGCCAGCTGTTCACTCTGGCTTACGGCGAGTTTCTGGAGCGTCGCGGTCGCCGGGCCGATGCCGTGGAACTTTACGACGTAACCCAGGCCGAGGTGGGGGACGATCCGTCGCTTCAGGCCGCGCGGGCGCGCGCTGCGGGGCGGGGTCGTCCGCCAGTCCTGCCGACCCTGCGCGAAGGCACGGCCATGGCGCTGGAGAATGCGGCCCTGCAGTCCAGTATCGAGGGCGGGCACGAGTTCTCCGCCGTCTATCTGCGGCTGGCCTATGCGCTGGTGCCCAATCCGGAGACCCTGCTGAACGTCGGGGTCAGCCTGGCCGAAGGCAATCTGGAGGTGGCGGCCCGCAATACGTTTGCGCGCATCGGCCCGGACGCCGGTCCCTATTATGTCGAGGCGCGGATTCAGTCGGCGCTCAGTTATCAGGAGGAAGACCGGCCAGAGGACGCCCTCGCCGAGCTGAACCGGGCCTTCACTGCCAATCCCGAGGATCCGCGGGTCGCCTATCTGCTGGCCGGGCAGCTGGCCGATCTGGAACGCTATGAGGAGGCGCTGGAACTGGCCGAAGGGCCGCTGCTGAACACGGCGGATCAGGATTTCTCCGTGCGTTTCCTCCGGGCGGGACTCTATGACGCCCTCGGCCGGCTGGATGAGGCCGAGGCCGAGCTGTGGGCCGCCCTGCAGGCGCGGCCCGATGATCCCAACATCCTGAACTATCTGGGCTATATCTGGGTCGACAGCGGCCGCCGCGTCGATCAGGGCGCCGAGCTGATCGCCCGGGCGGCCGAGATCGATCCGGGCAATGCCAATATCCAGGATTCGCTGGGCTGGGCGCGTTACCAGCAGGGCCGCTACGAGCAGGCGGTCGGCATTCTGGAAGGTGCGGTCGACGGTGAACCCGCCAATGCCGTGATCAATGACCATCTGGGCGATGCCTACTGGCAGGTCGGTCGGCAGCGCGAGGCGGTGTTCCAGTGGAACCGGGTGCTGACGCTTGAGCCGGACGCCGAGCTGCGGACCGCCGTGGAGCAGAAGCTGGAGTCGGGCCTGCCCGCCTCTCCGACCGGTTCGGCCAACGGGGCGTCCTGAGCCCCATGCAGTGGGTCGAGGCGGCTCCGGCCAAGATCAATCTGTTCCTGCATGTCGGGCCGGTCGAGGCTGACGGCTATCACCCCTTAAGCAGTCTCGTGGCGTTCGCCGACGTCGGGGACATGCTGATCCTCGACCCGGACGGGCGACCGGGGCTGCGGGTGACGGGACCGTTCGGCGGTGCGCTGACGGGTGAGACCGCCGCACCGGGCGACAATCTGGTGCTGCGGGCGCTGTCCGGGCTGCAGACTGCGACCGGTCTGGAGACTTCAGCCCTGTCGCTGACGCTGGACAAGCGGTTGCCGGTTGCTGCCGGGCTCGGCGGAGGCTCGGCCGATGCCGGGGCGGCGCTGAGGTTGGCCGCCCGCTATCTGGCCCCCGATCTGGACAGGGCGGTGCTTCACGATGTGGCCGCGAGCATCGGAGCGGACGGGCTCATGTGTCTGGCATCTACTCCCGCCTGGGCCGAGGGCCGGGGTGAGGTGCTGACGCCCGAGACACGCCTGCCGACGCTTCATGCGGTGCTGGTCAATCCGGGCGTGCCGTCGCCGACGGGTGCCGTCTACGGGGCCTATGACAGGCTGGGCGTGGGGGGCGCCGACCGTCCGGCAGGCCCGGCCAGTTGGGACGCCGAGGCCGTGATCGGCTGGCTGGCCGCTCAGAGGAACGACCTTGAGGCGCCTGCCCTGTTGAACACCCCCGCAATTGGCACGGCACTGGACGCTGTGCGGGCCGAGGGGCAGGCGCGGCTGGTACGGATGTCCGGTTCGGGCGCTACAGTATTCGGTCTGTACGACGATGCAGCAACAGCAGCCCGGGCGGCCGGGGCGCTGGAGGGGGCTCATCCCGACTGGTGGGTGCGGCAGGCTCGGCTGGGGGCTTAACGGGCCGCAAACCGGTGGTCCGGTAGGATGGCGTCATGAAAACGCTCAGCCCCGACCTGATCGCCCGCTTCGACGCCGTCCGTGCCCGCGTGTCGGAGGCGGATCGCGCCCTTCTGGCCGCCCTTGCGGATGACGCCGCCGCTGCGGCCGCCGCCTCGGCCCCGCACTGGGATTTCGACCAGCCCGGCCACCGGGTGGAAGAGGCGCTCTGTGCCGCCTTCGGCACTCGGCTGAGCGACGATCACCGCCGGGCCATGATCGCCCACTATGCGCTAGGCTTGCCCGGCCGGATCACCGCCGAGCGCCTGCCTGAGGCCGCTCTGGAGCTCTATCCCGAGTGGATCGGGCGTATGGCGGACTTTTTGACTGAGGCCGCCAACCCCTATGAGCGCGATTTCTGGGCCAAGGATGTGCGGCTGTCGCTGGCGCTGAGCGTGCCGGGCGCGCGCACCCAGATGATCGACCTCAGCTCGCCCATGGGCCCCGGACAGGTGCTGCGCCATGCGCGCGAGGGCTGGGGCTGGTCGGTGATCCCGGCCTATGCCGCCGCCCAGGCGTGGAAGCCCTGGCTGGAGGTCCATACCGAGAGCCGCGAACTGTCCGACTTCAACGAGGCCGGCTGGGATCGGGCCTGGGCCACCGCCGCCGAAATCCTGAAGTCCCGTCCGGAGATGGCCGGCATGCTGGGCTCCAGCTGGTTCTATGATCCGCCGCTGGAGCAGATCAGCCCGCGGCTGGCCTATCTGCGGCTCAATCCGCTGAAACACGGGGCCTTCATGGTCCATCAGGGCCCGGGGGATATCCACACCGAGCGTGCCGCCACCAGCTCGCCGACCCGCAAGACCCTGATCGAGGAGGGCAAATACACCGCCCGCTCATGGATCGTCGCCTGGCCCCGCGCCGCCCTGATCCGCTGGGCCGAGGCGCGCAAGGCTTCGCCAGACGTGAAGGCGGCGTAAGTCATAGATCGTCATCTTCGGGCTTGACCCGAAGATCGGTGTCGGCGTGAACGTCGGAAGGTCTGCCCGGACCGATCCTCGGATCAAGTCCGAGGATGACGAGTCTCTTTCAGGCGGCGCTGCGGACGAGCTGGCGTCCCACGCATTTCCCCCACGCCTGACCGATGGGCAGGATCGTCAGGCCCGCCTGTTTCGCCAGCGTCAGCACCCGATCGAGGTCGGCGGGCGTGCAGCCATAGGGGGTGGGGTGGTCGGAGACATCGTGGGCATAGGCGGTCAGCCAGCCCTTGTTCGTCGCCGCCTCGGCCATCATGGTCGCAAGGTCGTAGCCGGGCAGGCGGCGGCTCTCCATGCCGAAGCTCTTGATCAGCATCCGGTCCTCGCGCCCGAGGCTCAGGCCTTCGCGAACGCCGCGCGCCAGATCGAACCGGTCGCGCAGCACGCGTTTCGCACTGAGGGAGGCATCCCCAAACGGATAGGCAAAGGTCTGCATCCGATAGCCGTCCAGCCGCTCGGCCACCCAGCGGGCGTTGCGGTCCAGACTGTCGATCAGTGCCGGGCCGGCCAGCCGCAGCACGCTGTCGTGGCCGAAGGTATGACATCCGATCTCGTGGCCCGCCGCATGCAGTGCCTGAAGCTGTTCGGTCGTGAACTGGGGCAGGTCCAGATTGGTGCCGCGCTCCAGCCCGCCGCAGACATAATAGGTGGCCCGCACGTCGTGGTCGGCCAGGATCGGTCCGGCGACGCTCCAGGCGCTCTCGGGAAAGTCGTCAAAGCTCAGGCTGAACAGGCCGTGCGCGGGGGTCACGGTCGCGGCCTCGATCTCCAGATAGCGGGCGGCGCGCCTGCGAAATTGGTCCAGCTGTCTCATGGCGCCATCCTGCCCGCCGACGCTTAAGGAACGGTGCAGTCGCCTTGTCGCCACGGCCCGGCGCGTCTAGGGTCCGCCGCCTTCTTCCCCGGACGAAATGCCTGACGTGACCACCGAACCTCTCTCGTTTCAGGACCTGATCCTGACCCTCCACAAATACTGGGGCGATCAGGGGTGCGCGATCCTGCAGCCCTATGACATCGAGGTCGGGGCCGGCACCCTGCACCCCGCGACCGTGCTGCGCGCGCTGGGCCCGCGCCCGTGGAAGGCCGCGTATGTCCAGCCGTCACGCCGCCCCGGCGATGGCCGATATGGCGAAAATCCCAATAGATTACAGCACTATTACCAGTATCAAGTAATCCTGAAGCCCAATCCGGAGGACCTGCAGGCGCTCTATCTGGGGTCGCTGGAAGCGATCGGGATCGATCCGAAACTGCACGACATCCGCTTTGTCGAGGACGACTGGGAAAACCCGACGGTCGGGGCCTGGGGGCTGGGCTGGGAGGTCTGGTGCGACGGCATGGAGGTGACGCAGTTCACCTATTTTCAGGGCGTCGGCGGGATCGAGGTCGATGTGGTCTCGGGCGAGCTGACCTATGGGCTGGAGCGGCTGGCCATGTATGTGCAGGGCGTTGATAATGTTTACGACCTCCGCTTCAACAAGGACGGCCTGACCTATGGCGAGGTGTTCCTCGAGAACGAGCGCCAGCAGTCCGAGGCCAATTTCCACGGCTATGACGTCGACGGACTGAAGCGCCGGTTCGAGGATATGGTGGCCGAGGTGGAGCGCTTGCTGGCGATGACCGGCCCGCAGGGGCAGGCCCTGGTCCTGCCCGCCTATGACCAGGTGCTGAAGGCCAGCCATCTGTTCAACCTGATGGATGCGCGCGGGGCGATCGCCGTCGCAGAGCGACAAAGCTACATCGGCCGCATCCGGGATCTGTGTAAGGCCTGCGCCACCGAATGGGTCGAGCAGGAAAGGGGACGTGCGTAATGCCCCAGCTTCTTGTTGAACTGTTTTCCGAAGAGATCCCGGCCCGGATGCAGGGTGGGGCGGCGCGTGATCTGGAGCGGATGGCGACCGAGCGGCTGAAGGCGGCGGGCCTGACGTTCGAGGCGCTGACGACCTTTGCCGGGCCGCGGCGGCTGACGCTGGTGGTCGAGGGACTGCCGGCGGCGACGCCCGACCGCGAGGAAGAGATCAAAGGCCCGAAGACCAGCGCGCCCGAACAGGCGCTGGAGGGCTTTCTGCGCAAGACCGGCCTGACCCGCGAGCAGCTGGTCGAGCGAGACGGGGTGCTGTTTGCCGTGATCTCGGAGAAGGGGCGGGCGACCGCCACCCTGATCCCCGAGATGGTCGAGCGGATTGTGCGCGACTTCCCCTGGCCCAAGTCGATGCGCTGGGGCACCGGGACGCTGCGCTGGGTGCGGCCGCTGAAGCGGATCGTCTGCCTGTTCGACGGGGCGGTGGTGCCGTTCGACATCGACGGCATCGCGAGCGGTGATGTGACCGAGGGCCACCGCTTCATGGGCTCGGGCCAGCCGTTTGCGGTCAGGGACTTCGCCGACTATCGCGCCAAGCTGGAGCGCGAGCATGTGCTGCTGGATGCTACCGACCGGCGGCTGAAGATTCTGGAGGCGGCGCGGGCGGTGTGCCAGGCCCGCGGTCTGGAACTGGTCGACGACGACGGCCTGCTGGACGAGGTCGCCGGCCTGGCCGAATGGCCGACGCCGATCCTGGGCGAGATGGACCCCGCCTTCCTCGACCTGCCGCCCGAAGTGGTGCGCCTGTCGATGAAGGTCCACCAGAAATATTTCGCGGTTTCTCTCCCCTCGCAAAGCGGGGGGAGTACCGCCGAAGGCGGGGAGGGGGGCGGACGCGCGCAGCGACTCGCCCCGAACTTCGTCGTCGTCGCCAATGTCGAGGCCAGCGACGGCGGCACGGCGCTGGCCGCCGGCAATGCCCGGGTGCTGTCCGCCCGCCTGAACGACGCCCGCTTCTTCTGGGACGAGGACCGCAAGGTCGGCTTTGACGTCTGGGCCAAGAAGCTGGAGGGCGTGACCTTCCACGCCAAGCTGGGGACGCTCGCCGAGCGGGTCGAGCGCATCGCGGCGCTGGCGCGCGAGATCGCCCCCCTGGTCGGGGCTGACCCCGATCAGGCGGAGCAGGCCGCGCGCCTCGCCAAGGCCGATCTGGCCAGCGGCATGGTGGGCGAGTTCCCGGAACTGCAGGGGATCATGGGCGGGTATTATGCGCGTCTGACCCCCACCCCCGCCCTTCAGGCGGACCCTCCCCACAAGGGGGAGGGAGACGACGCCGATCTCCCTCCCCTTGATGGGGAGGGTGGCCGCGAAGCGGACGGGTGGGGCGACGCTGTGGCCGACGCCATCCGCGACCACTACAAGCCGCAGGGCCCGAACGATGCCGTGCCGACCGCGCCGCTGACCGTGGCCGTGGCCCTGGCCGACAAGCTGGATACGCTGGTCGGCTTCTTTGCCATCGACGAGAAGCCGACGGGCTCGAAGGACCCGTTCGCGCTGCGCCGCGCGGCGCTGGGCGTGATCCGGCTGGTGTTGGAGAATGGGGTGCGCAAGCGCTTGCGCGCCCTAGAAGCTGAGATGCTGCCGGTTGTCATCCGATCGTCAGCCGAGCTGATGGACCGGAGCAGTCGTTTCCTCGAGGAGTTGCTCGCGACGGAGGTTCCCCGCGACAATCCTATCTCCTACTCCGAATGGAAAGATTTGACGGCGCATGTTGAGGAGCCAGACCTCAACGCTCTGCTGGAGCCAATCAAGGTCTTGGCTAAAGCTCGTACCGAAGACCTCCTCGCCTTCTTCGCCGACCGTCTGAAAGTCCTGCTCCGTGACCAAGGTCAGCGGCACGATCTGGTGGATGCGGTGTTTGCGCTGGGTGATGACGATCTGGTCCGCATCGTGCGGCGGGTCGAGGCGCTGGGGGCCTTCCTCGAGACCGAGGACGGCGAGAACCTGCTGGCGGGCTACAAGCGGGCGTCGAACATCCTGAGGGCCGAGGCGAAGAAGGGCCCGCTGCCCGAGGGCGAACCCGTCGCGCTGGACGGTGCCTCGCCTGAGGAAACCGCCCTGATCGCCGCCGTGGCGAAGGCCGGAACCGAGGTCGGTGCGGCGCTGGCCACCGAGGACTTTGCCGCCGCCATGACCGCGCTCAGCCACCTGCGCGCGCCGGTCGATGCCTTCTTCACCGCCGTGATGGTCAACTCCGACGTTCACGCCGAGCGCGACAACCGCCTGAAGTTGCTGGGCCAGGTCCGCACCGTCATGGGCCGCGTCGCCGACTTCGGAAAGGTGGGGGGCTGACGCGCTGCCCCGGCAGTATCGCAACGTCACACGCGCTCACGGATTGTTACGGCTGCGGCCTCGCCTTCGCGGGTGCGGCGCGCTAGTCAGAACCGGAGCAGTGAGGCGAGGACGGGCACGATGACTCAGTGGGTGTATGGCTTTGGCGGGGGATCGGCGGACGGTGAGTCGTCGATGAAGAACCTGCTGGGCGGCAAGGGGGCCAATCTGGCCGAGATGTCGTCACTGGGCCTGCCCGTGCCGCCGGGCTTCACCATCACCACCGAGGCCTGTGTCCACTATTTCTCGAACGGGCAGAGCTATCCCGACGCCCTGGCCGATCAGGTGAAGGCCGGTCTGGAGAAGGTCGAGGCGATCACCGGCAAGACCTTTGGCGATGTGAAGAATCCGCTGCTGGTGTCGGTGCGGTCGGGCGCGCGGGCGTCCATGCCCGGCATGATGGACACGGTGCTGAACCTGGGCCTGAACGACCAGACGGTCGAGGGGCTGGCGGCCCTGTCGGGGGACCGGCGCTTTGCCCTGGACAGCTATCGCCGCTTCATCACCATGTATTCCAACGTCGTCCTGGGGCTGTCGCACGACGACTTCGAGGAGGTGCTGGACGACCACAAGGACCGTCTGGGCGTCACCATCGACACCGATCTGGATGCCGATAACTGGCAGGCGGTGATCGCCGACTATCTGGCGGTGGTCGAGGACCGGCTGGGTCAGCCCTTCCCGCAGGATCCGCACGCCCAGCTGTGGGGCGCGATCGGCGCCGTGTTCGACAGCTGGATGAACGACCGGGCGAAATTCTATCGCCGCATGCACGACATCCCCGAAAGCTGGGGCACGGCGGTCAATATCCAGTCGATGGTGTTCGGCAATATGGGCCAGACCTCGGCGACCGGGGTGGCGTTCACGCGGAACCCCTCGACCGGTGAGGCCAGGCTGTATGGCGAGTTCCTGATCAATGCCCAGGGCGAGGATGTGGTCGCGGGCATCCGCACGCCGCAGTCGCTGACCCGGGCCGGCCGCGAGGAGATGGGCGAGACGGCGCCGTCGATGGAAGAGGCCATGCCCGAGGTGTTCGGGCAGTTTGTCGAGGTCGTCGGGCGTCTGGAGACGCATTACCGCGACATGCAGGACATCGAGTTCACGGTCGAACAGGGCCGTCTGTGGATGCTGCAGACCCGCAACGGCAAGCGCACGGCCAAGTCGGCGCTGAAGATCGCCGTCGATCTGGCCTCCGAGGGCGTGATCAGCCAGGAGGAGGCGGTCAGCCGCGTCGATCCCTCGGCGCTGGATCAGCTGCTGCACCCGACGCTGGATCCCAAGGCCGAGCGCCATGTGGTGGCGGCGGGCCTGCCGGCTAGCCCCGGGGCCGCGACCGGCAAGGTCGTGTTCAATTCCGACGAGGCCGAGCGGATGGGCCAACTGGGCGACGCGGTCATTCTGGTGCGTGAGGAGACCTCGCCCGAGGACATCCACGGCATGCATGCGGCACGCGGCATCGTCACGGCGCGCGGCGGCATGACCAGCCACGCAGCGGTGGTGGCGCGCGGCATGGGGCGGCCCTGCGTCTCCGGTGCCGGGGAAATCCACATCGATGAAAAGGCCGGGACCTTCACCGCCCGGGGCCGGACCTTCAAGGCCGGGGAGATCATCACCATCGACGGCTCGAAGGGCGAGGTGCTGGACGGGGCCGTGGCCATGATCGAGCCCGAGCTGACCGGCGACTTCCAGACGCTGATGGCCTGGGCCGACAAGGTCCGCCGCCTGCGCGTGCGGGCCAATGCCGAGACGCCGCTGGACGCCAGGACCGCGCGTGGCTTTGGCGCCGAGGGCATCGGCCTGTGCCGCACCGAACATATGTTCTTCGACGATGCCCGCATCGCTGCGGTGCGCGAGATGATCCTGGCCGATGACGAGGCGGGGCGGCGCGCGGCGCTGGCCAGGATCGCGCCGTTCCAGAAGTCCGACTTTGTCGAGCTGTTCCAGATCATGGCGGGCCTGCCGGTCACCATCCGCCTGCTGGATCCGCCGCTGCACGAGTTCATCCCGCACAGCGAGGCCGAGATCGACGCCCTGGCCACAACCCAGGGGCTGGATGCCGCCAAGCTGAAGCGGCGGGCGAAAGAGCTGCACGAGACCAACCCCATGCTGGGCCACCGTGGGTGCCGCCTCGGCGTCGCCTATCCCGAAATCTACGAGATGCAGGTGCGCGCCATCATAGAGGCGGCGCTGGAGGTGCAGGCCACCTCGGGCGAGGCGCCCCTGCCCGAGATCATGCACCCGCTGGTCGCGCTCGGTCTGGAGATGAAATATCTGCGCGAGCTGACCGACCGGACGGCAAAGGCGGTGTTCGAGGAGACCGGCCAGTCGATCGCCTATCTGGTCGGCACCATGATCGAGCTGCCGCGCGCCGCCCTGCGGGCCGGGGATCTGGCCGAGCATGCGCAGTTCTTCAGCTTCGGAACCAATGACCTGACCCAGACGACCTTCGGCATTTCGCGCGACGATTCGGGCCGGTTCCTGCAGGCCTATATGGACAAGGGCATCTTCGAGACCGATCCCTTCGTGCGGCTGGATCAGGAAGGCGTGGGCGACCTGATCCGCATCGCTGCCGAGCGCGGCCGGGCCGTGCGGGCTGACGTCAAACTGGGCATCTGCGGCGAGCATGGCGGCGATCCGTCCTCGATCGCCTTCTGCGAGGGCGCCGGGCTGGATTATGTCAGCTGCTCGCCCTACCGCGTGCCGATCGCCCGCCTTGCCGCAGCGCAAGCCGCGCTGGATGCGAGGTCCGGGACGGAGCGTGAGAAGGACCGCTAAGGCGCCGCCATTGCCTTGCGCGGCGGGTGTTTCCCGCCCATTTGTCCGGGACCGCTACAATCTGACCTGACCTACCGACGGAGGCCCGATGCCGCACGCCGACAGCCTGATTCTGACCCTCGTCGGGGGATTCGTGCTGGCGTTTGTGTTCGGCATGATCGCCCACAGGCTGAAGCTGTCGCCGCTGGTCGGCTATCTGGTGGCCGGGGTCGCGGTCGGGCCGTTCACGCCGGGCTGGGTGGCCGATACCGAGCTGGCGCCGCAGCTGGCCGAGATCGGCGTGATCCTGCTGATGTTCGGGGTGGGGCTGCATTTCTCGCCCCGGGACCTGATGAAGGTGCGCAAGGTCGCCGTGCCCGGGGCGCTGTTCCAGATCGCCTCGGCGACGGGGCTGGGCTGGCTGCTGGGGCGGTTCGCGCTGGGCATGGGCGATCTCGAGGCGGTGCTGATGGGCTTTGCCCTGTCTGTGGCCTCGACCGTGGTGCTGCTGAGGGCGTTGGAGGAACGCAAACAGGTCAAGTCGGACGTCGGCCGCATCGCCGTCGGCTGGCTGATCGTCGAGGATCTGGTGATCGTGCTGGCGTTGGTGATGGTGCCGCTGCTGGTGGTCCCTGCGGGTCAGGTGCTGGATACGGCGGCGCTGGGGTCCGATCTGGTCTGGACGCTGGGCAAGGTGGTGGCGTTTGTCGGCCTGATGCTGGTGGTCGGGGGGCGGGTGTTGCCGTGGCTGCTGGTGCGGATCGCCCACACCCGGTCGCGCGAGCTGTTTACGCTGGGCGTGCTGTCGATCGCGCTCGGCATCGCCTGGGTGGCCTATGCGGTGTTCGGCGCCAGCTTTGCGCTGGGGGCCTTTGTCGCCGGTCTGGTGCTGAACGGGACGCCGCTGGGCCATAATGCGGCCGAGCGGGCCCTGCCGCTGCGCGATGCCTTTGCCGTGCTGTTCTTTGTCTCGGTCGGCATGCTGTTCGACCCGACGATCCTGATCGAGAAGCCGTTTGCCGTGCTGGCGGTGCTGGGGATTGTCGTCATCGGCAAGACGCTGGCGGCGCTGGCGATCACCACAGCGTTCAAGCTTGATCGCGCGACCAGTCTGACGGTCGCCGCCAGTCTCGCCCAGATCGGCGAGTTCAGCTTCATCCTGGCGGCGCTGTCGATGTATCTGGGCGCCATGAGCCGCGAGACCCACGACCTGATCCTGGCGGCCGCCCTGCTGTCGATCACCCTCAATCCGTTTGTTTTTGCCCTGATCGACCGGATCGGGGGCAAGCCTCAGCAATCCTCGCCTGCGTTAGCGGTGGATGGGGCGACGATACGCCCGGACGCCTGACGACCCCCGCCAACAAGGAAAAGGGGCGGCACGCGCGGCCGCCCCCTCCACCATCTCCGATGGTCCCCCTCCCCCGTGAACGGGGAAGGAGCAACTGATCACAGCACCCCGATCATGGAGGCAACCAGCGGGTGGCGGACGATGTCGCGCTCGGCCAGTTTGACGACGGCGATGTCGGGCACGGCCTTCAGGCGCTCGGCGACGTCGGACAGGCCCGAGATGCCGGGCAGCAGGTCGGACTGTTGCGGATCGCCGGTGACCACCATGGTCGAATGCCAGCCCAGCCGGGTCAGCAGCATCTTGAGCTGGACGTAGGTGCAGTTCTGGGCCTCGTCGACGACCACGAAGGCGTTGTTCAGCGTGCGGCCGCGCATATAGCCGATGGGGGCGATCTCGATCAGACCCTCGGCCATCAGGGCCTTGACCCGCTTCATGCTGAGCCGGTCAGACAGGGCGTCGTAGAGGGGGCGCAGATAGGGGGCCAGCTTGTCCTCCATGTCTCCGGGCAGGAAGCCGATCGATTCGCCGGCCTCGACCGCCGGGCGGCTGAGGACGATGCGACCGACCTTGCCGGCCTCAAGGGCCTCAACCGCCTTGGCGACGGCCAGATAGGTCTTGCCGGTGCCGGCCGGCCCGAGCGCCAGAACCATATTGTGGGCGTCGATGGCCTCCATCAGCTCGGCCTGGCCCTCCGACTTGGGCTTGAGCGTCTTCAGATAGGCCTGATCCCGGTCGTCATTGGACGGATAGGGCGACCAGCCGCCACCGCCCTGTTCACCCCGTCGCGGCCGACCCTGACCCACATGCGGCGGAAGACGCCGGACCTTGGCCTCCTGGATGAATTCAGGCGTATCGAGGACACCGAACTCGCGGGCGGCTTCGCGGGTCTGACGCTTGAGGGCTGAGCGCTTGGTCATGGACGACTCCAGGGCATGAAAAAAGGCGATACCGAAACGGCACCGCCTGACAGGGCTTGGGGGAGGAATTCATCGCCGATGGCGACGCAACGACCGGGGTCGGGACGAAAGCCGCGGGAGGCGGCCCTGTCTTTGAGAGGGATGTCGTTCAACGGGTGACCCCGTCGATCCCGGCACACCATGCGCCACCTCCGAAAGCGACTGCGCCGGGCGGAAAACCCGACGGCGAGGCCAAGACCGGTCTGATCTCGAATCGCCTCAACATCCTGATGCTAACGTGGTTTAAGGAGTGTTAAAGCCACTATCTGCTGAATATAGGGACGGGTTCGGATGAGTGTTCACACCTTGGGCGACAAGAAACCTCAGCTTCCTCCCGAGGGGGAATACTGGATCGCGCCGAACGCCACCGTCATTGGTGACGTGATTCTGAAGCCGGGGGCCAGTGTCTGGTTCGGGGCTGTGGTGCGGGGCGACAATGATCCAATCACCATCGGGCGCGACACCAACATTCAGGACGGCAGCGTGCTGCACTCCGACCCCGGCGAGCCGCTGACCATCGGCGATGGGGTGACGGTCGGCCATATGGTGATGCTGCACAGCTGTGAAATCGGCGACAACAGCCTGATCGGCATCGGGGCGGTGGTGCTGGGCCGGGCAAAGATCGGCAAGAACTGCCTGATCGGGGCCAATACCCTGATCACCGAGGGCAAGGAGATCCCGGACAATTCGCTGGTCATGGGCCAGCCCGGCAAGGTGGTGCGGACGCTGGAGCCCGGCCAGATCGAGGCGCTGAAGGCCTCGGCCGCCCACTATGTCGCCAACTGGAAGCGCTATGCGGCGGACTTGTCTGAAGGCTAGGCGACGCGGCGGCCCTGCAGGGCGATCAGCTGGGGCCGGGTGCGGGGCGGTTCCCCGACGGCCAGACTGGCGTGGGCCGACAGGCGCGTGGGCGGGCGGCTGACGGGCTGGCCGAAGCCGCGCGGGCGGTACAGGCCGATGATGCGATCCGCGCGACCGCTGGGCCCCCTCAGGGGCACGAGAGGCATTTCGATGCCGCCGGGCAGGCGCGGGCAGTCCCCGGTCAGAATGACGGGCCGAATCTCGCGCAGGCATTGGGCGAGCGCCGATTCGACCAGCGGCAGGGAGGAGTGGTCCCACAGGTCGCGCCAGGGTTCGCCACTGAGGGGGCGGCCGTGCAGGGCCTCGATCCAGTCGCCGGCGAGGCGGACACGGCTGGCCCTCGGCCGATACTCCAGCAGGAACAGGCGGGTCACCAGCGGTCCCAGCGACAGGGCGTCGAGGTCCCGCCGGTCGGGAATGCGCGAGGCGCCCGGAAGCGCGCTCCAGGTCTCGATCAGCCGTGTTGTCTCAGTATGAAACATCCTGAACGCTCCTGACGGCACCGCCGCAAGGCGGGGGCCACGGGAAAGCGCAACGGAAACGAAAGGGTTTGGCCCGCATCCTAGAGGGTGAACGGCCCGCTTCTTGCTGGAATCGCGGCGACTGACCACTGAAGGAGACCTGCGCATGCGGGTGCGGATTATCCAGGGACTGGTGGCGATGGCGGGCTTCTTTGCCGTCATGGCTGCGGCCGATACGGCCCAGGCGCAATGCGGATCCGGCTGTCCGCCCCCGCCGCCGCCGTGCTGCGAGCCCCCGCCGCCGCCGCCTCCGCCGCCCCCTCCGCCCAATCCGTGCTGCGAGCACCCGCCCGCGCCGCCGTGCTGCGGCGGAGGCGGCAACGTCAATGTGAACATCAACGTCAATGCGAACGCCAACGCCAACGCCTCGGCCTCGGCGCGCATCAACGCGCGGGGCGGTTCGACCGTGGTCGTCGGCGGCGGAGGCGGGGCCTATTTCAGCTCGACGCCGCGCTATCCGACCAGCATTCAGGGCCTGAATGTCGAGGGCGGCCTGATCCGCGAGACGATTCGCGTGCCCTATACGGAGGTTCGCCGGTTCCGGAAGCGGGTGGTGATCCAGGCGGTCTGCATCGACGACCGCAATGTGCCTCACCCGGCGTCGCAGGTGCGCGGCGACCGCGAGATCTTCGAGGATTATGAGGGCGAGCTGTATCGCTGCCTCAGCGGCAGCTGGCTGCAGATCACCATCTCCGAATACGAGGGCGAGACCCGGTCCGATCACGGCGAGACCATCGTCTGCCGCAAGGGCGAGGCCCTGTGGTACGGCGGCCGGGAAAGCCGGATGGAATGCCGTCCGCAGCGCCCGGAGCGCGATTGCAACGAACGCTCGCTGCTGCGCCGCTATGGCGCCGGAGTGAAGATCCTGACCCTCTACCGCGAGGAAACCTATACGGAATATCGCGAAGAAATCGTCGAGCGCGAGGGTCTGGCCGTGTCGGGCTCTTTCCTGATGCTGGACGGTGGCGTCGGGTCGCGCGGCTACTGATCGCCAGCGTGAAAGGCGGGTTCAGCCCCCCTTCACATGCGAGATTGCAGGCTACAGGGGATCGGCGTCTCCGTCGGTCCTCCTGAGAGAAACTGGCCCCGGAGAGCGATCTCCGGGGCCTTCTTTCTTACTCGGCGGAGGCTTCGGCTTCGGCCTCGGCGCGCGGCGTCACCTGGATGCGATAAGCCTCTGCGGGCACCAGATATTTGCGTGCCACGGCCTGCAGGCCCGCCGGGGTGGCCGATTCCATGTCGCTCATCGCCGAGCGCAGGGTCGGCAGGCGGTCCGGATCGGTCTGGGCGTCCTGAAGCTCGGACATCCAGAAGCCGTTGGTGTTCTGGCTGCGGCGCAGGGCCTCGACGCGCGGACGGCGGGCACGTTCCAGCTCATCCTCGGTCACCGGGCTGGCGACCAGCTCGGCGGCGATCCGGTCGACGTCGGCGAAGAAGCCTTCCAGCTTCTCGGGCGGGGCCTCGATGGCGGCCGACATATAGCCGTAGCCCTCGAAGGTGCCGGACGCCGTGGCGCTGACCTGCGGGGAATAGGTCACCGCCTGGCCTTCGCGCAGCTCGTCGATCAGGCGCAGACGCAGCACATCGGCCAGCAGACGGACCATGCGGGCCTCGCGCGGGTCGCTGAAGTTGTCACCGGTCGGCCAGGCGACGAAGCCGAGGGCCTGATCAGGACGGCCGCCGTGCTTCAGCTCGACCGGCTGGGCCACACCGTCCGGGAAGGACGAGGTGCGGGCCTCGGCGGTCGGCGTGGCGGCGGGGCCGCGCGCCGGCAGGCTGCCGACAGTGGCCGCCACAGACTGAATCGCCGCATCGACATCGACGTCACCGACGATGATGACCTCGATCGGGCCTTGCGACAGGTCGCTGCTGACCAGGGTACGCAGGTCATCGATCGACCATTCGGCGATCTGCTCCAGCGTCGGGATGGTCCAGCGGGCGTCGCCCGAGCGCAGCAGGCCCGATCCGTCGCGCGCGAAGACACCGCCGGTGGTCGCATCCAGCTGCGGCAGGACCAGACGAAACTGGCCGCGGGCGCGCTCGAACGGCTCGGGACGCCAGCCGGCGTCGGTCAGATACGCGGTCAGCACCTGCATCTGCAGGTCCAGATCCTCGGGCCGGGTCGTGCCCGACAGACGATAGGCCTCCTCGTCCGCCGACAGGGAGACGCCATAGACCTTGCCCGACAGCACGGTTTCGAGCTGTTCAGCCGTCAGCTGGCCAAGGCCGCCCTCACCGAAGGCCGCGCCCAAAGCTAGGGCGGCGGTCGGCTCATCGGTCGGCAGGGACAGGAAGCCCGTCCCGGTGCGGATCGAGACCAGCACCTGATCGTCGGTGAAGTCGGTCGGCTTGATGGTCAGGCGCACGCCGTTGTCGAAGGTGACAAAGGTGGTGCCGATGTCCTCGACGACCTCGGTCGAGGCGACCGTGCCGGGGGTGCCGAACTCGGTATAGGGCCAGTCGACCCGGGCCTCGGCCTCAAGGGCTGCGACCTCGGTCTGCTGCGAGGCTTCATAGGCGGCGAGGATGGCCGCGTCGCCGCCCTCGATGGCATCCGGGCCGGTGACGAAGATCAGCGGGCCCTGACCGGTGAAGGTCCCGTTCAGAACGTCATTGACCTCGTCCAGCGTCAGATCGGCGACAATGGCCTCGAACATGGCCAGGTCAGTCTCGGGGGCGGTGAAGACCTCATCGTTGTTGACCGAGGCGGCGAGGCTGTTGGCCAGATTGGGCGTGCGGCGCGTGGCGGCCCCGGCGACATTTTCCTCAAGCGCGGTGCGGATCTCGGTGATCTCGCGGTCCAGCTCTTCCTGGGTGATGCCGAACTCGACGATCCGGCGCTGCTCCTGGTCGATGGCGGCAAGCGCGCCGTCCCAGTTGCCGTCCTGGTAGACGGCCGAGACCGTGGCCACCTCGGCCGAGCCGAACAGGTTCGAACGGCTGCCCGAGGCGCCGATGAAGGGAGGGTTCTCACCCCGGGCCAGGCGCTGCAGGCGGCGGTTCAGCACGCGCAGGCCAAGGCCCTCGACCAGACCCTCACGCTGGACGGCCATGGTGTCGGGGCGGGTGTCGGGCGGATTGACCCAGGTGATCTGGATCGAGGGCTGGACGCCGGCCTCGATATAGGAACCGGCCTCAAGGCTGCGCGGCTGGACCGTACCCAGCACCGGCTCGGCGCCGTCGGCCGCAGGATTCTGCCAGTCGCCGAAGGTGGCGATGATCTTGGCTTCCATGACGTCGACGTCGAAGTCACCGACGGCGATGACGGTGGCGCGCGACGGGCGGTAATAGGCGCTGTAGAACTCGACGAAACGCTCTCGCGGCGCGTTGGCCAGCACCGAGGTCGAGCCGATTGGCAGACGGTCGGGGACCAGCTGGTCCTTCAGGAAGAAGTCGAGCTGGGCGATGACCGAGCGCAGGCCCGGTCCGGCGCGCGTGCGTTCCTCCGACAGGACGATGCCGCGCTCGCGGTCGATGGCGTCGGCGTCCAGGGTGGCATTGCCGAGCATGTCACGCAGGATCATCAGCGAGGTGTCGACGGTTTCCTCGTCGGTCTGGGGCAGGTCCAGCTTGTAGACGGTCTCGTCAAAGCCGGTGGACGCGTTGGTGTCGGCGCCGAACGCCAGACCCAGACGCTCGAGGGTCCGGGTCAGCTCGCCCTCGGGGATGTTGGTCGAGCCGTTGAAGGCCATGTGCTCGATGAAGTGGGCCAGACCCAGCTGGTCGTCATTCTCCATCAGCGAGCCAGCGTCGATCCGGACGCGCAGAGAGGCCTGTCCCGGCGGGGTGGTGTTGCGCACGATGGCATAGCGCAGGCCGTTGGGCAGCTGGCCGAAGCGGACGGCGCTATCGGCCGGGATGTCGCTGATCTCATGGGCCCACGGATCGGAGGGGCGCATGGCGTTGGCGGATACGGCGGCGGCATCCTGGGCCTGGACCAGGGACGGAAGGCCTGCACCGGCGATCACCGCCAGGCTGGAGGCGGCAACAAGCAGAAGGCGGCGGGGAGAACGCATCGGGACAACTCCGTTGGGCGCGCGCAGCGTCCTGACGGAAACCGGGCGTGCGGGATCGAGAGGCCCGAAGATCAGGCCGTCTGGATCACCCTAGCGGAGGGAGGCGGGGGTTTGAACGACCGGAGCGCGTTTATTAACGAGAGTTAATTTCCGCTGCGCGAAACATAGAAGGTCGCAGCGTTGCCGACGGCATTGGTGCCCGTGATCACGGCGCGGTTGCTGCCGTTGACCGTGGTTCGGGCCGTGGCGCTGACGTTGCCGCTGTTGGCCTGGTTGTTCGTGGCGTCGATGTAGCCCGCGCAGTCGGCACAGGCGAAGCCGGTCACCACATTGCCGGCGGCATCGGCCCCGACATAGGCGTCATAGCCCTGGGTGCCGGCGAATTGGGCGTCGACCGCCACGCCGCCCGTGTTGATCTGGGTGTTGTCGATCTCGACATAGATGTCGTTGTTGCCGACCGAGACCTCATTGGCCACGCCGCGCGCATAGGAATTGACCGCGCCGTAATCGTAGGAGGTGACGATGGACTGGGACTGGATCTGGCTGGAATTGTCCTGACGGGTGGTGGCGACCACCGATCCGCCCTGATTGGACAGGACCACGCGATTGGCCCCGGCATTGGCGCGGCCGGCCAGATCCCAGGAATTGCCCGCATTGGCGCTGACGCCGGAATCGATGATGCCGCCGGTCGAGCGCTGGTCGATGGTCATGTTCTGACCGGTGACAGAGGTGCCGGTGACGGACACCACATTGGCGACAGCCTGGGCCGTGAACTCGGCCTCCGCCGGGATATACTGGGTCGCGGCATAGTTGGAGGCGCGGATGTTGGCATCCGACCACTGCACCGCGGTGCCTTCGAAATAGGTGCGCTCGCCGCCGAGGGCCACGGTGTTGCCAATGGCCGAGGCGTCGATATAGGCCCCGCCCAGCAGGCGCTCATTGCCCTGGGCCATCGTCGAAGTGGCGACGATCTCGACGTCGCTGACCGTCTGGGCCGAATCGACCGTCAGATTGGCGTCATAGGCGCTGAGGCCCAGATAGTTGCCATTGGCCTGGGTGACACCGCTGACCACGCCCTCGGTGTCGCCGCCCAGTACAAAGGTGGTGTCGGCGCGCACGTTGCCCTGCATCGACTGGGTCGAGGTGACAGTCATGTCGCCGCCCTCAACGCCGCCCGCCAGGCTGTTGCCGGTCGCGGAATTGCTGACGGTCACCTGCTCCGACGAATCGACCACGTCCAGCGTCTGCTCGGCGAATACGTCGCCGAACTGCATCTGTTCGTTCAGGACAATCGACGGGTCCTGATCCTGCGCGGCAGCCTCAGTAGCGACTGCGGCGCACATCACCGTCGCGGCGATCATGCCAGCGAGACGGATCGGCACGAGTCTGGCCATTGTTCGTCTCCGTATTGGGATAGGCGGGGTAATAGTTGCCGGTCGGGCCATAGGTGTCGCGCAGCAACTCGTTCTGCGTATCGAGGCAGATTTCCGGGCCGGGAGCGCCGTACAGATTGGCCATGAATTCGATGACGGCGCGCTCGACCAGCGAGCGAACGGCCAGCTGGACCGGCTCGAACCCGCCTTCGCCGGCGGAGATGTCAAAGATGTTGCCGTTCAGGAAGTCGAACACCCCGGCCGAGATTTCTCGACCGATGATCTGCTTCTGATACGAGACCACATCGACGATCTCGAGCGAGGTCGTCTGCACCAGACGCAGGTCCAGGGCGACGTTCATCACATACATGCGGCCCTGGAAGACGCCGGAAAACGGAGTTTCGGTATCGGCCTGTCCGCCGCCAAAGTCCCAGCCCGCTGAGCGGATGTTGTAGTTCACCTCGGTGATGCCACCGACGATATAGAAGTCCGAGCCCGGGACCTGGCCGGCGATGATGCGGCGGTAGCCGGGGTCAGCGGGATCGCCCGTGCCTTCGTCGCCGATCAGCTTGTTGTTGGCGTAGCGTAGTTCCAGCTCGGACACCGAGGTGTCGAAGCGCTCGACCATAACCGCACCCGACTTGGCCAAGGCCGAGGTGGCCATCAGCGAGGCGCCGCCGGTGATCTGGCGGCCGCCATCCGGCGAGATGGTGCCTGTATAGTCGGCGATCTGACCCACGGCGATGCGCGGCGAGGGCAGGCCATAGGTGCGAGCATAATCCGCCAGACAGAACAGGGCGGTGGAATAGGGGGTCGGATTGGCCGTCACGGGCGCATTGCCGATCGGCGTGGCATAGAGACCGGCATTGCTGGCGACAGGGGCAATACAGCCGGACAGCATGGCGGCGGCGGCGCAGGCTGCAGCGCCCGGTTTCAGCCAGCGAGAGATCGGGGAGGGGCTCATGGCAGGTCAATCGTTCCGTTCAGCGCCGTACCGGCGTTGATGTTGCCCGTATTGGTCTGGGTCGAGTTGACGATGACGGTGTTCCAGTTGCCCTGGACGACGACATTCAGATTGTTGCCGATAGCCGTCGCGCCGCCGATGGACGTGCGGCCGCTGCCCTCGCCATTTGCCCAGTTTCCCCAGCTGGAGACGCCACCGCTGGTCCGCGAATAGGACGAGGCGCCGGTCTGGATCAGGCCGTTGACGATCAGGCGATTACCGTTCTGGTCGCGGGTCGAGCCGGTCTGGGGCCGGGCTGTCGTATAGCGCGCCGCGCCATAGCCTGCCTGGAAGGGGGCCGTGGAGGAGCCTCCGGCGGATTGGGCCTGGGCCGCAACCGGAAGGGCCAGAAGTGTCGCTGCAGCCGCAGCCGCCAGTTTCAGTCGCATAGGGCGCTCCCGCGCTGTCTTCATTCCGGGGCAGACACAGCAAGCCCCGTGCCAAAATGGAGCAGGGTTATTAAGAAGCGCTTGAGATCGACAGCGGGCATGCGCATCTCAGGGACATGAACAGCCAACCTTGGGGAACCGGCCCGGCAGCGCCGCTGCCGCCTACCCGCGAGCCGATTGTAAAGGTGCCTCCGGCCGCCCTCGTGCTGGCGGTGTCGATGCCGCTGCTATTCTGGTTGCAGATACGCCTGCCCGACATGGGCATGACCTGGGCCTTCTATCCCGTCGACCTCGGGCGGACGCTCGGCTGGCCGGGGATTGTCACAGCCATGCTGCTGCACGGCAGTTGGACCCATGCGGCCCTGAATGCGGTGACCTCCCTGTGTTTTGCCCCGCCCGTGGCGCGGATGCTGCCGGGATGGCGCGGGGCAGTGGTGTTCGCCCTCTTCTATATAGGGTGCGGGATCATTGCCTCACTGGGATATGGCCTGCTGCATCTGGCCAGCAGTGACCCGATGGTGGGGGCGTCAGGTGCGGTGTCCGGCCTGCTGGGCGCGGCCATCCGCCTGATGGGGCGGCCGTCCTGGGCGGGCCCCAAGCCCCTGAAGGATCGCCGCACCCTGACCATGGTGGGCGTGCTGTTCGCCATCAACGCTGTGGTCGGGCTGATCGGCTATGCGCCCGGGGCGGAAGGCGCACGCATCGCCTGGGAAGCGCACGCGGTGGGCATGGTTGCCGGATATCTGGCGATCGGCCCCCTGTTCCGGTGGTCGCGCAAATGGGCGCCACAGTTCGGCTGAGGGGTTTGCGAATCGCTGTCGATTTGCGTCCGGGCGGGGACTGAGCGATCCTGTGGCTACGAGCGGCCCGGTCCGCGGCCGTTCAGTCTCATGAGGGAGGAACGCCGTATGCTTGTCACCGAGATTCTCAAGGACAAGGGCGACGCTGTCTTCTCGGTGTCGCCGGCCCAGACCCTGGTCGAGGCCTGCCGTGAAATGCAGGCCCGAAAGATCGGCGCAGTGATGGTTTGCGACAGCGACCGGGTCGTGGGCGTGCTGTCTGAACGGGATGTGGTGCGCGCTGTTTCCGCATCGGGCCCGGACGCCCTGTCCGAGGCTGTATCCATCTATATGACACGCGACGTGGTGTTCGCCGAGCCGACCGACACCGTGGCCATGCTTATGAGTCGGATGACCGACCGCCGGATCCGGCATTTGCCCGTGCTGCGGGACAAGCGGCTGATCGGGGTCATCTCGATCGGTGATGTCGTGAAGTGCCAGATCGAGGAAGCCACGCGCGAGGCCGAAAGCCTCAGGACCTATATAGCGGCGGGCTGAGCCGCCGCGGGCCCGAAAGATGCCTGAATTCGGCGATCCCGACTCTTTCAGAAATTCGTCATGAAAGGCGGTTTCGGGGTTGCGGTCTGAAGGGGCGCCTCGTATATCGCCGCCTCGCTCGGAAACGGGCCGACGACGGAACGCGGGGCGCCACGGCGCACAGCAATCCAGGTGGAAATAAAGAGCTTCTGGTTCTTGCTTCCTTCACAGTCTTCGGTTAGGTTCCGCGCCTTCGATCGAATCGTCGGACTGCCTCGGGGAGGTGTTTGCATCTCCCTCTGGCGCTTTGCGGCCGGAT
>Ga0207895_1000041_pt1:0-20000 | contig 112263 bp, 113 predicted proteins | sample MalvirmetaMSP112_FD_184230 | JGI IMG/M metagenome (GOLD analysis project Ga0207895, IMG submission 184230) | Marine viral communities from the Deep Pacific Ocean - MSP112 (SPAdes) | ecosystem: Environmental > Aquatic > Marine > Oceanic | place: Pacific Ocean | collected 2011-05-24 | reverse complement strand
CTTCTGACGGATGCCTTGGCGTAGAGAGGCGATGAAGGACGTGGCAAGCTGCGATAAGAGCCGGGGAGGCGCTAGCACCCTTTGATCCGGCTATTTCCGAATGGGGAAACCCACCTTTACAGTCTTCCAACTTTGCTCTCCCTCGGGAGGGTACGGATTGGCGGATTGTTAAAAGGTATAATGACCTGAATACATAGGGTTATTAAGCGAACCCGGGGAACTGAAACATCTCAGTACCCGGAGGAAAGGACATCAACCGAGACTCCCGTAGTAGTGGCGAGCGAACCGGGACCAGGCCAGTGCTCTTGTGAAATAAAGGCGAACGATCTGGAAAGATCGGCCATAGCGGGTGACAGCCCCGTAGCCGTCAAACAGCAAGAGACTCGAGTAGGGCGGGACACGTGAAATCCTGTCTGAACATGGGGGGACCACCCTCCAAGCCTAAGTACTCCTCTACGACCGATAGTGAACAAGTACCGTGAGGGAAAGGTGAAAAGCACCCCGACAAGGGGAGTGAAACAGATCCTGAAATCGGAAGCCTACAAGCAGTCGGAGCCCCCATGCGGGGTGACGGCGTACCTTTTGTATAATGGGTCAGCGACTTCATGTGTCGAGCAAGCTTAAGCCGTTAGGTGTAGGCGTAGCGAAAGCGAGTCTGAATAGGGCGATAAGTTCGACGTATGACGACCCGAAACCAGGTGATCTATCCATGAGCAGGATGAAGGTAAGGTAACACTTACTGGAGGTCCGAACCCGTGAATGTTGAAAAATTCTGGGATGACTTGTGGATAGGGGTGAAAGGCCAATCAAACCTGGACATAGCTGGTTCTCCGCGAAATCTATTTAGGTAGAGCGTCCGACGAACTCCTTGGGGGGTAGAGCACTGGATGGATGCGGGCTGCGCGAGCGGTACCAATTCTAACCAAACTCCGAATACCCAAGAGAGCTATCGGGCAGACACACGGCGGGTGCTAACGTCCGTCGTGAAAAGGGAAACAACCCTAACCATCATCTAAGGCCCCCAAGTAACGGCTAAGTGGGAAACGATGTGGGATTGCTTTGACAATCAGGAGGTTGGCTTAGAAGCAGCCATCCTTTAAAGAAAGCGTAACAGCTCACTGATCAAGCGATCCTGCGCGGAAAATGTAACGGGGCTAAAGCCGTTCGCCGAAGGTATGGGTGTGCACTCTAGGGTGCATGCGGTAGCGGAGCGTTCCGTAAGCCGGTGAAGGTCAACCGTGAGGTTGGCTGGAGGTATCGGAAGTGAGAATGCTGACATGAGTAACGATAAACAGTGTGAGAAACACTGTCGCCGAAAGACCAAGGGTTCCTGCGTAAAGCTAATCTGCGCAGGGTTAGTCGGCCCCTAAGGCGAGGCTGAAAAGCGTAGTCGATGGGAAGCAGGTAAATATTCCTGCACCAGCTGGAAGTGACGGATGGCGTAAGTTGTCAGGGCTTATTGGATTGTCCTGGCAGCGAAGCTGTCCCTGGAAATAACTCCAGCAGAGACCGTACCCGAAACCGACACAGGTGGTCAGGTAGAGCATACCAAGGCGCTTGAGAGAACTGTGCTGAAGGAACTCGGCAAATTGCACGCGTAACTTCGGAATAAGCGTGACTCACCTTGGGCAACCAAGAATGAGTGGCACAAGCCAGGGGGTAGCGACTGTTTAGCAAAAACACAGGGCTCTGCGAAGCAGCAATGCGACGTATAGGGTCTGACGCCTGCCCGGTGCCTGAAGGTTAAAGGGAGGAGTGAAAGCTCCGAACTGAAGCCCAGGTAAACGGCGGCCGTAACTATAACGGTCCTAAGGTAGCGAAATTCCTTGTCGGGTAAGTTCCGACCTGCACGAATGGCGTAACGACTTCCCCACTGTCTCCAGCACAGGCTCAGTGAAATTGAATTCCCCGTGAAGATGCGGGGTTCCCGCGGTCAGACGGAAAGACCCTATGAACCTTTACTATAGCTTCGCCTTGGCGTTAGCGACCGTATGTGTAGGATAGGTGGGAGGCTATGAAACCGGGGCGCCAGCTCTGGTGGAGCCATCCTTGAAATACCACCCTTACTGTCGTTGACGTCTAACCGAGATCCGTTATCCGGGTCCGGGACATGGCGTGGTGGGTAGTTTGACTGGGGCGGTCGCCTCCTAAAGTGTAACGGAGGCGCGCGATGGTGGGCTCAGACCGGTCGGAAATCGGTCGTCGAGTGCAATGGCATAAGCCCGCCTGACTGCGAGACTGACAAGTCGAGCAGAGACGAAAGTCGGCCATAGTGATCCGGTGGTCCCGCGTGGAAGGGCCATCGCTCAACGGATAAAAGGTACTCTAGGGATAACAGGCTGATTTTGCCCAAGAGTCCATATCGACGGCAAAGTTTGGCACCTCGATGTCGGCTCATCACATCCTGGGGCTGGAGCAGGTCCCAAGGGTATGGCTGTTCGCCATTTAAAGTGGTACGTGAGCTGGGTTCAGAACGTCGTGAGACAGTTTGGTCCCTATCTGCCGTGGGTGTTCGAAGCTTGAGAGGATCTGTCCCTAGTACGAGAGGACCGGGATGGACATACCTCTGGTGGACCTGTCGTGGCGCCAGCCGCGCAGCAGGGTAGCTATGTATGGAATAGATAACCGCTGAAAGCATCTAAGCGGGAAACTAACCTCAAAACAAGGCTTCGCTGAGGATCGTGGAAGACTACCACGTTGATAGGCCAGGTGTGGAAGTGGGGCGACCCATGAAGCTTACTGGTACTAATAATCCGATCGGCTTGATCGTTTCTCAGCAAAACTCATTCGGTTTTACTTGCCGATAATAATCGCGACGATGTCTTCTCATTTAATCCCCTATCTGCCTGGTTGACCCGGTGGCTATGTCGGAGGTTCCCCACCCGATCCCATTCCGAACTCGGTCGTTAAGCCCTCCAGAGCCGATGGTACTTCGTCTTAAGGCGCGGGAGAGTAGGTCGCTGCCGGGTCTACCAGTCAGATAGGGATTAAAACGATGTCGCCTGAAGCCACTTGTGCCTCGGGGACATGTCTCGAACCTTTTCTTCCTTCACATTCTCCTTTCCATCTTTGACGCGGGATGGAGCAGCCCGGTAGCTCGTCAGGCTCATAACCTGAAGGTCGCAGGTTCAAATCCTGCTCCCGCACCCACTTCTAAGTATAAATGGCTCAAACCGTAAGGTTTGAGCCATTTTTCGTTTGTTCTACAGGCATGCGGAAGTAACCCGCTCGACGCCGCAAGCAGGTGGCTTTTAGGGTATCGGCTGCTGCGGGTCTTAGTTCTTGAGGGTGACTTCTGGGTAGCGCTTGGCAAACTCGGTCGCGGCCATCAGCCTAGCCAAAGCGAGGGCGAATTCCAGCAATGCCGGCGGCAACTGCGTTTGAGTTGGGGTGATATTCATCGGGATGCTCCTGTTCGCGACCGTAATGGTCGACCGCCGGAGCTTAAGCGGCCTTGCCACGAACGCGACTGGCGCTTCTGATAACACCCGCTGCGCAACGGATCCGTCCGCGGCTGCACGGTCAGATGTCCAAGTGCATTGGAAGAAGTTCGCTTATTAGGTCAGGAGCGCGTCGGCAGCTCCCTTTCGAGCGTACAGATCACGTCGAACGGGTTGGATGTCGGCCCAAGTCCTGGTCGCCGTCTAGGCTTCACAGCAAACGAGATGCCACCAGCCGCAGCCGCTACGAGAGGATGTGCACCCATGGAGCTGGCAGCACTTGCGCTCATTGCGGCCAGCATTGCCGAGCTTAGGTCGAAGGAAAGATCAAGATCGACTAGGCGGGAGAGTGCCCAACGCTCCTGTGTCACTCGTCTGGCGGCTTCGAGGCCAGCGACCACTTCATCATGTGCTCTAGCGAACGCGCGTTCTGAGTCGGCTGCCGTAGCGACCATCTCACCCAAGCTGTCCAGTTTGTCCCGGAGGCGTCGCAGTTCATGCTGTCGCCTTTCCCGGAATTCCAACACATCCTGGAAGGGGGCATCGATCGGGGGCAGCAGGATCGCTTGGGTCAATTGAACGGACGCTGCGTCAGTCTTGGTGATCTGTTCGCCCAGCTCAACCGTTCCCGGTTGTCGCCAGACGCTCCAGCGCCCGGGGTCGCGGCCGGAGAGTTCGCGGATGACAGCGTTGCCTGCTGCTGTGAGTGTCTTCGCCACGTCGATCCGCCCCGAAAGACTGACTTCCGATCGCTGAACGGCACCCATGGCCACGAGGTCATTGACCTCGCCGATCCCGATCTCAATAGCCCTATTAGAGGGGTACTCGATCACATCCCAGAAGAGCATCGCCGCCAAGATGGACGCTCGGTCAAACGGTGTGGTGCTAAACCGCCCATTGCCGTGGTCGATCACGGGCGGCCCCAAGACAACCCCGCGCTGGCCGGGCTCGAGGGCCGTGCCGGCAAGACTGCAGCCATGAATATTTAGGCCATCGGGTGCTGTACCGGGCAGGGGGTGATGCCACCCACCTCTGCCGTGCCCAGAAATTGCTGTGCCATAGAGGAGGCGATCGCGACTGTTCATTCGATCTCCATGGCTCGGGGGTGTCCCCGCCACGATTACCTGAGGGGCTGGCTCGCTTCGTCCCGACCGCAAGCATAGTCGACTTGGCCAGCCCCGACACTCCCGGGAGTGGCGTAGGTCCATTCTGCGGCCCCCAGCATGCTGGAGGTCCCGCTCATGTTGCTTCCCTCGTAGAATGTTGTCTGGATGAACCTCATCCGGTCTTGGGCGCAGTCGAACTCAACAAGCGAGACCATTGACCGGTACCCCGTTCCGCTAGGGGCCAAATACTCCGCACGGGTCCAGAAGCGAACGCCAGCGCCTCGTGCGGGTCGCATCAAGAACATTGTGCCCCCGGCGCCCTCGGTGACCAGATCCCAGTCTCCCACTTCCAGGTGCGACCATTCAGGCCCCGGCCAGTCTTGGGCTTGCGCAGCGCCGAAGAAGCAGAGAGCAGAAACCGCTGCTAGAGCGCAGGCGACTAACTTGATCACTGCGTGTCTCCTTTAACCCGTGCCAACCATGACGGGCGGCAGCGCGAAAGGTCAAGCTGGCATCCTATTCGCGGCTGGTTTCATGGCGCCACCCATTTTCCTATGACGGTGCCGCGGCCTAGGGCCCGCGGCCCGGCAGAGCCGCTCGGCGTAGCACCCCTTGGTGGGTCGCGATCGCCGATAGTGTAAAGCTGCCAAGTAGATGGGGATCTTATAACAACGGATGCCGCACCCTCCCGCACCCAAGATCACACGCCGCCCGGTTCCGCCGGGCGGCGTTTTTCGTTTGCGGACTGCGTCGAGCCGGTGTCGGCCTCAGGCGGGCACCACCACGGCCCGGTCGGGCGCGAGCGCCAGAAACGCCGGCTGCCCGATCGCAGGAACCGGCCCGGCGTGGCTGACGGTCAGGCGATGTTCCCCGTCCGGCCCGATCATCACGACCGTGACGTCGGTGACGTTGCCCGCAAAGCGCCGGGCCACGACGGTTGCCGCCACGCCCTGATCTGCCAGCCGTACATCGCCGGGCCGCACCAGCAACTGCCACCCGGTGGCCTCGCCCTCTGGTTTTACGAACCGCCCCAACGGCGTCGCCACAGCATCGCCGTCCACCCGCGCGGGCAAGGCCTCGACCGGCCCCAGCATCCGCGCCGCGGCCAGCGATATGGGCCGCAGATAGCAGGCCTCGGGCGTCCCCGCCTGCAACACCTCGCCCTGATCCAGCAGCACCAGATGATCCGCCATGGCCAGGGCATCCTCGGCATCGTGGGTGACGATCAGCACGGCCGCGCCCGCCGCCCGCAGCGCGGGGGTCAGGGCATCGCGCACCTCGGCCCGGAGCGAGGCATCCAGCCCCGAAAACGGTTCGTCCATCAGCAGGACGGCGGGCTCCCGCGCCAGCGCCCGGGCCAGCGCCACCCGCTGCTGCTCGCCGCCCGACAGGGTCGAGGGCCAGGCCTTGGCCCGATCCTCCAGCCGCAGCGACCGCAGCAGGTCCAGCGCCCGATCGCGCGCCTCGGCCCGGGGCAGGTGGCTCAGGCCAAAGGTGACATTGCCCAGCACGGTCTTGTGCGGGAACAGGGCGTGTTCCTGAAACATCAGGCCGATACCACGATGCTCGGGCGGCACCGTCTGTCCGGGCCACGAGAGCACCGTCTCGCCCAGCCGGATCTCGCCGGCGTCGGGTGCTTCCAGTCCGGCGATCAGGCGCAGCAGGGTGCTCTTGCCGCTGCCCGACGGACCCAGCAGGGCGGTCACCTGTCCGGGCACCAGCGTCAGGTCAACGCCGTGCACGCCCGCATCGCGGCCATAGCGGCGGGCCAGTCCCGTGGCGGTCAGGGTGCGGGCGTCGGTCATGGCTCTCCGGGGCGCGAGGTGCTGATCTTGCGGGTCAACCACAGCACGGCGGGCAGGGCCAGCAGAACAAGCAACAGGGTCGGCCAGCCGGCATTGGCCAGCCGCTCATCCCGCGCATAGTTGTCGGCCATCACCGCCAGCGTATCGACGTTGAACGGGCGCAGCATCAGGGTGGCGGGCAGTTCCTTCATCACATCCACGAACACCACGAGCGCCGCCGTAAACAGGGCCCCGCGCGCAAGCGGCAGCTGAATCGCCCATGCGGTGCCCGTCTCGGAGCGGCCCAGCATGCGGGAAGCCTGCACGACCGACGGCGTGACGCGGGTCAGCCCCGCTTCGATGGGCTCGAAGGCGGCGGCCATCAGCCGGGCGGCATAGGCATAGATCAGCAGGGCGATCCCCATTCCGAATCCGCCGACCGATCCGGGCACCAGCCGCCACAGCACGGCGGCGGGGATCAGCAGGCCGATGGCTATGACCGCCCCCGGCGTCGCATAGCCCAGGCTGGCGATGCGCGCGGCCAACGGATGCCGTGTCGATCCCAGCGCCAGCAGGGCGGCCAGCGCGACCGTCACCAGTGCGGCGATCACCGCCAGACCGACGCTGTGGCGCGCGGCGGCGATCAGCCTCGGCCATTCGGGCGTGATGTCGATCATGGTGTGCGCCATCCAGCCCAGCGGCAGGACAAGGCCCAGCCCGACCAGCATCAGACAGAAACCGGTCGCCAGCGCAGCCTTGACCGGGGGCAGCGGCTGCAGGGTCAGGGGCCGCCAGCGCCCGCGTCCGCTGTCGTGATCAGCACCGGATCGGCCCATCCTCTCGATCCACATCAGTACGGCGGCAAAGGCCAGCAGCGGCAGGGCGATCCGCGCCGCCGCCTCGACCGAGCCGAACACGAACCAGGCCCGGACCACGCCGGTGGTCAGGGTCTGGACGCCCAGAAACTGCACCGCGCCATAGTCGGCCAGCGTCTCCATGACGGCCAGGGCGACACCTGCCGCCAGTGCCGGACGCGCCATCGGCAGAGCGACCTGAAAGAAGGCCCGGGCCGGCGAGGCCCCCAGCATCCGCGCGGCCTCGATCGCCTGCGACGACTGGTTCAACAGCGCCGCCCGCATGGCCAGATAGACATAGGGATAAAAAGCCAGAGACAGGATCAGCCCCGCCCCGCCGAAGCTGCGCATCTCGAACGGCATGTCGACGCCCAGCGTGCCCCGCATCCATATGCGCAGGTCGCCCGCCGCATCGAATAGGTCGGCATAGCCATAGGCCAGGGCGAAGGCCGGTGCCGCCAGCGGCAGGGCCAGCGCCCAGCTGAGCCAGCGTCGGCCCGGAAAGTCATGCCCGACCACCAGCCAGGCTGCCGTCACGCCAAGGACCGCCGTCAGCACCGCGACCTGCGCCGACAGGGCGACCGAGGTCAGGGCATAGCGGGACAGGTCCGACAGGGCGATGTCCGCCTGACCGTCGCCCAGCGCCGTCGCCACCACCCCGATCAGGGGCAGGATGGCGACCAGCGCTGCGCCCAGTCCCATCCACACCAATGGCGAAAGCCCGCCCCGGATGCCGGAACGGGCCTTCAGCGTCGTCGAGGCAGGGGTCGGGCCTATCGCCAGCCTGCCTGGCTCATCATCGCCTGGGCCGCCGCCTGACGCGGACCATAGCGGGCGACCGACATCGGATGGGCCTCAAACGGCGCATAGGCGCTGACCGGGGCGGGCACCGTCACCGAGGGGCTGGCCGGGTATTCATTGTTGTATTCGGCGACCAGCGACTGGGCCTCAGGCGATGCTAGGAATTCCAGCAGCTTGACCGCATTGTCGAAGTTCGGCGCATTGGCCGCGACCCCACCGCCCGAGATGTTCACATGGGCCCCGCGTCCGTCCAGCGACGGGAAGGCCAGCTTGACCCGTTCGGTGATCTCTCGATCGCCCGCGTCCTCACCAGACGCCAGCCGGATGTAGTAGTAGCTGTTGGTGATGGCGACTTCGCAGATGCCGGCGCCGACGGCCCGGATCTGGTCGCGGTCGCCGCCCTCGGGCTGACGGGCCATGTTGGCGACAATGCCCTCGACCCACTCGCGGGTCTTGGCTTCACCCCAGACCTCGATCAGGGCACCGACCAGCGACAGGTTGTAGACGCTGTCGGATGAGCGGACGCACAGCTTGCCGCGGAAGCGGGGCGAGGCCAGCTCCTCATAGGTGTCGACCTCCTCGGGGCGCACCTTGGCCGCGTCATAGGCGACGATGCGCGCCCGGCGGCTGAAGCCGTACCAGTGCCCGCCCGGCTCGCGCAGATTGGCCGGGATCGCCTCCTGCAGCATGGTCGAGTTGGCAGGCTGGAACAGGCCGGCGTCCTGCACGCGCCACAGGGCCCCGGCATCGGCGGCCACGAACACATCGGCGGGGCTGGCCTCGCCCTCGGACTGCATGCGGGCGATCAGGGTGTCGGGATTGCCCTCGATCCGGTTGACGCGAATGCCGGTCAGCTCGGTGAAGCGCTCATAGAGCCGCAGATCGCTGTCATAGTGGCGGGCGGTATACAGATTGACCACGCCGGCATCGGCGGGCGGCGCGGTGTCCGCTGTCTTGGTCTCGGATTCGGGCTGGCCGCAGGCGGCGACCAGCAGGCCAAGGGCAAAGGCGCCGGCCAGGGCGCGGACAGAGGCGAAGGGCTTCGTCATCGAACTCTCCTGAAATGTGCTGCCGTCCTAACGCGACTGAGAATGTTTCGCAACAACATCGCGGGTCCGATTGCGGAAACCGTAAACCCTTCCGATGCGCTATAGTGACGCTGGAACGAGAGGGTCGATGTCATGATCATGCGGATGAACCGGAATGCGCGACTGTGGGGCGCGGTCTGCAGCCTGACGTTGGTGGCGGCCTGTTCGCAGGAGCAGCGCGATCCGCCCGATCCGGTGGAGGCGCCCGCGCCCGATGAGGCCCCGATCAGCGGCGTTGCCATCGCCTATGACTGTGAAAGCGGCGAGAGCCTGTCGGTTGTCTATGGCAAGGACCGCACCGCGGGCCTGACCTATGAGGGCAAGTCGTATCGCCTGCGCCCCGTGACCTCCGGCAGCGGCGCCCGCTACGCCGGCGAGACTCTGGAATGGTGGTCGGCGACCCGCGACGGGCGCGAGGAGGGCCGACTCAGCCGTCTGGACGCCGAAGGCAAGCCCCAGGGCGTCGAGCTGGAACGCTGTGTCCGAAAGGGCCAGCCTCTCACCCCCGCCAGCAATCCACAGTCCATGGCCAGGGCTCCGGCCTGCGCCGGTCCGCAATTGGCCCTTGAGATCGAGAACTCGGACGCCGGCGCGGGCAATCGCGGCCTGGTGCTGTCGCTCCGCAATGCCGGGACCGAAACCTGCAGTATCACCGGCTATCCGGGCGTGACCCTGATGGACGAGGAGGGTCGCCCCGTCGTCGATGTGCGTGCCGACCCCTGGATGCAGGGCGATCCGGCTGAGCCACCGCATCCCGTCGAACTGACCGCCGGCGCCAAGGCGTATTTCGATGTCGGCTGGAATGTCGTGCCCCATGAGAGCGAGGGCGAGACGCGCTGTCCGGTCACCGAAGGCCTCAGGGTCACGGCGCCTGGCGACACGGCGCCCCTGACGCAGGCCACCGAGATGACCGTCTGCGGCGGCCGAATCAAGGTCGGGCCTGTGCGCGCCACCCAGGATGTGTCTGCCGGGACCTGATGCCGAAGCTGTGACATCGGGCGGGGCTTTATACGGCCTTCAAAACCGTCTAGCGGAGCGCCCATGACGACATTCCACGACCGCATCGCCGCCGAACTGGCCGACATCGACGCCCAGGGCCTGACCAAGCCCGAACGGGTCATCGCCTCGCGACAGGGGCCGGTGATCGAGGTGGCGGGCCAGAAGGTGCTGAACTTCTGCGCCAACAACTATCTGGGTCTGGCCGGGGACGAGCGCGTCGTCCAGGCGGGCATCAAGGCCCAGGAACGCTGGGGCGCGGGCACGGCCTCGGTCCGCTTCATCTGCGGCACGCTGGAGATCCACAAGGAGCTGGAGCGCGCCATCGCCGACTACCTCGGCTTTGAGGACACCATCCTTTTCGCGGCGGCCTTCGACGCCAATGGTGGCATCTTCGAGCCTCTCTTCGGGGCCGAGGACGCGATCGTCTCCGATAGCCTGAACCACGCCTCGATCATCGACGGCGTGCGCCTGTGCAAGGCCAAACGCTACCGCTTTGCCAACTCGGACATGGACGACCTTGAGGCTCAGCTGAAGCAGGCCCGGGCCGACGGCGCGCGCGACATCATCATTGCCACCGATGGCGCCTTCTCCATGGATGGCTATGTCGCCAAACTGGCCGAGATCCGGGCGCTCGCCGACACATACGACGCCCTGATCATGGTCGATGACTGTCACGCGACCGGCTTCATGGGCGACAAGGGGCGGGGCTCCTATGCCCATTGCGGGGTCGAGGTCGACTTCGTCACCGGCACCTTCGGCAAGGCGCTGGGCGGGGCCATGGGTGGCTTCATCTGCGCGACCGCCCCGGTGGTAGCCCTGCTGAAGCAGCGGGCCCGGCCCTATCTGTTCTCGAATGCCCTCAGCCCCGCCGTCTGCGGCTCGTCGCTCGAGGCCATCCGCATCGCCGCGGGGGACGAGGGCGACGCCCTGCGCCAGCAGCTGTTCGCCAATGCCGCCCGCTATCGCGCGGCCATGACCGAGGCCGGGTTCGACCTGCTGCCCGGCGAACATCCGATCATTCCGGTGATGCTGGGCGATGCCCGCCTCGCCCAGGACATGGCCGCCCGCATGCTGGAGCTGGGCGTCTATGTCATCGGCTTCAGCTTCCCGGTGGTGCCGCGCGGGGCCGCCCGCATCCGGACCCAGATGTCGGCCGCCCACACCTTCGACCAGATCGATCTGGTGGTTGAAGCCTTCAAAACCGCGGGCAAGGAATTGGGAGTGATCAAATGAGCGACACCATGAAGGCCCTGGCCAAGATGAAGCCCGCCGAGGGGCTCGAGCTGATCGACGCCCCCATCCCCCAGGCCGGGCCCGAGGATGTGCTGATCAAGGTCCACAAGACCGCCGTTTGCGGCACCGACATCCACATCTGGAACTGGGACGAGTGGTCGCAAAAGAATGTGCCCGTCCCGATGATCACTGGCCACGAATTCTCGGGCGAGATCGTTTTCATCGGCAAGGACGTGGATCGCCCGCTCAAGATCGGCCAGCGCGTTTCGGCCGAGGGGCATGTGATTGACCTGAACTCCGAGGCGGCCCGAGCGGGTCATTTCCACCTCGACCCGGCCACGCGCGGCATCGGCGTCAACCGTCAGGGGGCCTTTGCCGAGTTCGTCGTGGCCCCGGCCTTCAACGTCATCGAGCTGCCGGATGACGTCCCCTATGCCATCGGCTCGATCCTCGACCCGTTCGGCAATGCCGTGCACACCGCGCAGCAGTTCGACCTGCTGGGCGAGGATGTGCTGGTCACCGGCGCCGGTCCCATCGGCATCATGGCCGCCGCCGTCGCCCGTCACGCCGGCGCGCGCACCGTCGTCCTGACCGACATCAACGACTTCCGCCTCGAGCTGGCGCAGAAGGTCGCGCCGGGCGTCCGCACGGTGAACACCACGCGCGAGGACCTGCACGACGTCATCCCCGAGCTGGGCATGAAGGTCGGCTTTGACGTGGCGCTGGAAATGTCCGGCTCGCCCATCGCCTTCAAACAGTGCGTCGACACCCTGATCATGGGCGGCGGGCTGGCCCTGCTCGGCATTCCGTCCAGGCCGATGGAGACCGACTGGGGCGCCATCATCCTCAAGGCCCTGACCATCAAGGGCGTCTATGGCCGCGAGATGTTCACCACCTGGCGCAAGATGCTGGGCCTGCTGAAAGCCGGTCTGGACCTTGAGCCGCTCATCACCCACCAGCTGAACTATGCCGACTATCGCGACGGCTTTGAGGTGATGAAGTCTGGAAAATCCGGCAAGGTCGTGCTGGACTGGTCAAAGGCGGCCTGATCGACGGTCGCTTCTGACGGGGAGCCATATGCTCGGTCTGATCGCGACCATTCTGCTGACAGCCGCGAGCCCTGATCCGGTCCAGGTGCGATACACCCCCCTGTCCGACCGCTGCGAGATGATGGACGAGGGCGCCTTCGAGGGTCAGGACTGGGTCCTCCACCGGTGCCAGGGCCTGCCCGGCTATCCGGTCTGGATCGGCTATGCGGACGGCACCCGGATGTCGCTGGCCTTTGGCGCGATGCAAACGATCAGCGGCATGTTTGCGACCGATCGGGACGTCTCCTGGCCCGTCGAATGGCGGGGCATGGCGGGGGACGTCTTCCAACCTCATGCGGCCATCGTCCGGGTTCGTTCGCTGACAGACGGCGCCTCCATGTTGGCCGTCTATCGCATTGCAGAGGACGGATCGTCGTGCCTGCGGGGCGTCACTGCCACGAACGAAGCCGCCCGCGAACTGGCCGACGCCCCGCCCCGCCAGGGTTGCTAGGTCGCCAGCATCCGTCGCAGTCGCGTTTCGAAAGATGTGGGCACCCGGCCGGGCAACGCGGTCGCGCGCCGCTCGGTTCCTCTTGACCCGCAGGCCGGACGGGGGGACGAGCGGGCATGAACTATCGCCACAGCTTTCACGCCGGAAACTTCGCCGATCTGGTCAAGCACGCCCTGCTGCTGTGGCTGGTCGACCGGATGCGCGCCCGGGGTCCGCTGACGGTGGTCGACACCCACGCCGGGGCGGGCCTCTATGACCTGACCGGCGACGCGGTGCGCTCGCGCGAGGCCGAGGCGGGCGTCGCCCGGCTGATGGCCAGCGACACCCTGCCGCCCGCGATCAAGGCCCTGGCGGGAGAGGTCGCGGCCCTCAACCCTGACGGCGGCGTACGCTTCTATCCCGGCTCGCCCCTGCTGGTCGCCCGCCGACTGGGCGACGGTGACGCCTATGTCGGCTTTGAGATGAACCCGCCGGTGGTCGATCTGCTGGATCAGGCGTTGGCAGATTACCCGGTGGTCGAGGGCCGGGCCGGGGATGGCTATGAGGCGCTGGCCGGAGCGACCGCAAACGCGCGCGGCCCGCTGGTGCTGATCGATCCCCCGTTTGAACAGGCCGACGACTATCAGCGGGCGGCCGATGCGGGCGCGGCGGTGGTCCGGCGCGACCCGACCGCGACGGTCGCCATCTGGACCCCGCTCAAGGATATGGAGACTTTCGACGGCTTCCTCCGCCGTCTGGCCGGGGCGAGGGCGGGTCGTGTGCTGGTGGCCGAGGCGCGCCTGCGGCCCCTGACCAATCCGATGAAGATGAACGGCTGCACCCTGGTCATGCTGAACCCGCCGGACGGCGCCGAGGCGGTGGCGCGTGAGGTCTGCAGCTGGGTGGCGGGCACCCTCGGCGATACCGGCGCCCGCGCCGAGGTCTGGTGGGCCTGAGGGCTTACCCTGACCCCCGCTCATCCCCGCGAAAGCGGGGACCCAGTTCTGTTCGGCAGTTCGTGAGCGGACGGTGTTGGCGAGCAAAAACTCTGGGTTCCCGCGTTCGCGGGAATGAGCGGCAACAACCCTCTGGGACAGAGTGTTGAACGTCGCTCCTGCTCTCAGTCAAACGTCTCGCCCGGCTCATACAGATTGGGCTCGAAGGTCGCGATGCCCATGATCGGGCTCATCGCCTCGACGATGGCTGGATGACGCGTCATGGCCTTCCAGTCCTCGCGGCTGGCCCAGACGCCGTGGACCGCACAGACCTTGCCGTTGACGCCCCGGTGCAGGGTGGCGGAAACGAAGCCCTCCAGCCCCCGTTGACGCCCGACCATGACGGTCAGCGCCTCCATCAGCGCATCCTGCTTCGCAGGCTCGCATTTGTAGACATTGATCAGGACGACGGCGTCGGAATCGGCGGTGGACATGGGCGCCTCATAGCCCATCCCCCTTACCAAGTCGTGCTTGGACGGCCATATCGACACCATGACCGAGACCCGAAAGCCCCGCATCGCCATTCTCGAAACCGGCGCGCCGCCCTCAGACCTGTCGCCGGAGCATGGCCGCTATCCGCAGATGTTCACGCGGCTGCTGGTCGAGGGCTTCGAGACCCGCACCATCGACGTCCGCCACAGCCCGCCGCCTCGCCCGGGCGACTTCGACGGGGTCATCATCACCGGCTCCCCGGCGGGGGTCTATGACGGCGAGCCCTGGATCGGCCGCCTGCTGGCGTGGATCGCCGCGGCAAAGGGCCAGACCCGCATGGTCGGCATCTGCTTTGGCCATCAGGCCATGGCCCAGGCGCTGGGCGGTCGCGTCGAGAAATCGTACAAGGGCTGGGGCGTGGGCCTGCACCGCTACCGGGTCGACCAGGCCGAGCCGTGGATGGTGCCGCCCCGTGACCAGATCGCCATTCCAGTATCCCATCAGGATCAGGTGGTCGAAAAGCCGGAGGGTGCCCGCGTGATCCTGTCCAGCGACTTTACCCCCTTCGCCGGCCTGGCCTGGGACGACGACGCCATCTCCATGCAGTGCCACCCCGAATTCACCCCGGCCTTTGCCTCCGCCCTCGCCGAAGGCCGCCGCGACCGGATCGGCGCCGACCGCGTCGACCCGGCCCTCGACACGCTCAAGGGCGCCAACGACCGCGACGCCGTGGCCGGGTGGCTGCGGACCTTCCTGCGGGGGTGACGCCGCCTCGGGGCCCTACGGCCACTTCACCTCGGGCGGCATGGAGCTGAGGATGGCCTCGACATTGCCGCCGGTCTTCAGGCCGAAGGTCGTGCCCCGGTCGTACAGCAGGTTGAACTCGACATAGCGGCCGCGGCGGATCAGCTGCTCCTCGCGCTCGGCCTCCGTCCAGGCCTCGCCCATGCGGCCGCGCACAATGTCCGGATAGGCCGCGAGGAAGGCGTCGCCCACATCGCGGGTAAAGGCGAAGTCCGCCGCCCGGTCGCCGCTGTCCAGATGGTCGTAGAAGATGCCGCCGGTGCCGCGCGGCTCATTCCGGTGGGTGAGAAAGAAGTACTCGTCGCACCAGGCCTTGAAGCGAGGATAGTAGGTCGGATCATGCCGGTCACAGGCGGCCTTGTAGGCGGCATGGAAGGCCACGGTGTCGGGCGCATCCTCGCGGCGGTCGACGTCCAGCACCGGGGTCAGGTCGCCGCCGCCGCCGAACCAGCCCTTCGTCGTCGCGATAAAGCGCGTGTTCATGTGCACGGCGGGCACGCGCGGATTGCGCGGATGGATGATCAGGCTGATGCCCGTGGCGAAAAAGCGCGGATCCTCGGCGGCACCGGGCACCTGCTTCGCATAGTCCTCGGGAAAGCTGCCGTGAACGGTCGAACAGTGAACCCCGGCCTTTTCGAACAGCCGCCCCTTCAGCATGCCCATGACGCCGCCGCCGCCCTCGGGCCGCTGCCACTCCGTGCGCACGAACCGGCCCGGCTCGCCGGGATAGAGGGCCGGGTCTGCGGCATCCTCCAGCGCCTCCAGCGCCGCATGGATGCGGTCACGCAGGTCCTCGAACCAGGCGCGGGTGTCGATCTTCAGGGTGTCGAGATCGGGGGCGGGTGTGCTCATGGGCGCGTTTCTAGTCCCATTTTCGGGCGCGGGGCAGGGGGAGGATGTCGCAGTCAGCCCACCTGCCGCGTCCATTCCCAGCAGGCGATGCCGGCGCTGACCGCCAGGTTCAGCGACCGCGCGCCGGGCTTGAGCGGAATCAGCACCCGGGCGTCCGCCGCCGCATGCACGTGATCCGGCGCCCCCGACGGTTCCGAGCCGAACAGCAGGGTGTCATGGGGCTGGAATCGAAAATCGGTCAGGGGCTCGGCCCCCTTGGTCGTGAACAGCACCAGCCGGCCGGCCCCGCGATCCCGCTGGAAGGTGTCCCAGTCGGCGTGCCGGACCATATGTCCCAGAGGCCCGTAATCCAGCGCCGCGCGCTTCATCGCCCGGTCGTCCAGACGAAAGCCGGTGGGCTCGATGACGTGCAATTCGACGCCGAAACAGGCCGACAGGCGGATGCAGGCGCCTACGTTCTGCGGAATGGCTGGTTGAAAAAGGGCGAGACGCATTCTAAGGCCCTTCTACGCGTGAGCCGGGGGCTTGTCGCGGCTGGTTTTGCGAGTGTTTCTCAGCCACGCGCCGTCTTGCGGCGATGAGCCGCAAATCCGGCCCCGTCAGCTGGTGTATGACGTCTCGCGTCAACTATGACGATACCGTCGATGGGCCGGCATGGGTCCATCGGGGCCCATGAGAGGTGTGATGTGACCGAATCGGTCGAGCTGAACCACGACGGACACGGAGGGGGCGACGACGCCACCCGCCGCGATTTCATCCACATCGCCGCCGGCGCTGCCGCGGTGGGCGCCGGGGTCATGATGGCCTGGCCGCTGGTCAACCAGATGAACCCCGCTGCCGACACCCTGGCCCTGTCGACCATCGAGTTCGACCTGACCAAGGTCGCCGAGGGCATGCAGGTCGTCATCAAATGGCAGGGCAAGCCGGTGTTCGTGCGCTACCGCACCCCGGCCGAGATCCAGGAAGCCACCAGCACGCCGCTCAGCGCGCTCAAGGATCCCGAGGCCGATGCCGACCGCATCAAGGCCGGGCATGAGCAGTATCTGGTGGTGATCGGCTCCTGCACCCACCTGGGCTGCGTGCCGACCTTCAATTCCGGTGACTACGGTGGCTGGTTCTGCCCCTGCCACGGGTCGCACTACGACACCTCGGGCCGCATCCGCAAAGGCCCCGCGCCGACCAATCTGGTCGTGCCCACCTACGAATATGTCTCCGACACCCGCGTGCGGATCGGCTGAGGACGGACGGACAGACCATGAGCGATCACGAATCCACCTACGTCCCCAAGACCGGCATCGAAAAGTGGCTCGACAGCCGCCTGCCGATCATCCGCTTCGGCGCCGACTATATGGCGCTGCCGACGCCGCGGAACCTGAACTACTGGTACACCTTCGGCGGCATTCTGATGCTCTGCCTGGTGATCCAGATCGTCACCGGCATCGTGCTGGCCATGCACTATGTGCCGAACACCGAAATGGCCTTCGCCTCGGTCGAGCGCATCATGCGTGACGTCAACGGCGGCTGGCTGATCCGCTATGTGCACGCCAACGGCGCCTCGATGTTCTTCATCGCCGTCTATCTGCACATGCTCCGGGGCCTGTATTATGGCTCCTACAAGGCCCCGCGAGAGATCATCTGGATTCTCGGCTGCGTGATCTTCTTCCTGATGATCGCCACCGCCTTCCTCGGCTACGTCCTGCCCTGGGGCCAGATGTCCTTCTGGGGCGCCGAGGTCATCACCAATCTGATCGGCGCCGTGCCGGTCGTCGGCGAGCCCCTGCTGATCTGGCTGCGCGGCGGTCCGGCCATCGACAACGCCACGCTCAACCGCTTCTTCTCGCTGCACTATCTGCTGCCGTTCGTGATCTTCGGCGTCGTGGTGCTGCACCTGTGGGCGCTGCATACCTCGGGCCAGAACAACCCCGCCGGCGTCCTGATCCCCAAGGAGCGCACGGCCAAGGACACCTTGCCGTTCCACCCCTATTTCACGGTCAAGGACGGCTTTGCCATCATCCTGTTCCTGATCCTGTTCGCCCTGTTCGTCTTCTACATGCCGAACGCCCTGGGCCATGCGGACAACTACATCCCGGCCAACCCGCTGGTGACGCCGGCGCACATCGTGCCCGAGTGGTACATGCTGCCCTTCTACGCCATCCTGCGCGCCATCCCCGACAAGTTCGGCGGCGTGCTGGCCATGTTCGGCGCCATCGGTGTGCTGTTCGTCATCCCGTGGCTGGATACCTCGCGGGTGCGCTCCATGCGCTATCGCCCGACCATGAAGGTCTTCTTCGTGATCTTCGTGATCGTCGGGCTCGGCCTCGGCTGGTGCGGCGCGCAACTGCCCGACGCCCAGGTCGTGCCCGGCATGCCCAGCTTCATGCTGCTGGACGGCCAGCTGAACAGCTATCTGTGGCTGACGCGCCTGCTGACCGCCTACTACTTCGCCTTCTTCCTGATAATCATGCCCTGGGTCGGGCTGAAGGAGACGCCTCTGCCGGTCCCCGCCTCGGTCTCCGAGCCGGTGCTCGACGGCGGCATCCCCGAGAAGAAGGGCTGATCGTCATGACCATTCAAAACGGGACCCCTTCAACCGTGTTCAAGATCGTCGCCTCGGCTGTCGCCGCCCTCAGCCTGGTTGCCGTGGCCGCTCCGGCCGGGGCCGCCGGCGGCGAGGCCAAGCATCCGCGTTCGGGCGGGTTCAGCTTCGAGGGGCCGTTCGGCACCTTCGACCAGGCCCAGCTGCAGCGCGGCTACCGCGTCTACCGCGAGGTCTGCGCCGCCTGTCACGGCATGGATCTGATGTCCTTCCGTAACCTCGGCCAGCCCGGCGGACCGTTCTACGATTCGCACTTCAAGGGCGGTCCGGCCGACAACCCCTATGTCCGCGTGCTCGCGGCCGAGGTCCAGGTTGCCGACATCGACTCGGAAACGGGTGAGCCGATCATGCGTCCGGCGACCCCGGCCGACCGCTTCCCCAACCCCTATGCCAATGCCACGGCGGCTGCCGGGGCCAATGGCGGAGCGGCCCCGCCGGACCTGTCGGTGATGGCCAAGGCCCGTCACGACGGCGCCAACTACATCTACTCCCTGCTGTCGGGCTATGTGCCGGCCCCCGAGGGTCTGCAGATCGCGCCGGGCCAGTACTACAACCCCTATATGCCGGGCGACCTGACCCCGTTCTGGACGGGTGATCCCGATGAGGTGCCGTCGGGTGGCTTCATCGCCATGCCCAATCCGCTGGCCGATGGTCAGGTGACCTATGACGACGGTTCGCCCCAGACGGTGGACCAGTATTCCAAGGACGTTGCCGCCTTCATCGCCTGGGCGTCCGACCCCCACGCGACCGAGCGCAAGCGCACGGGCATGGGCGTGCTGGCCTTCCTGCTCATTTTCGCCGGCCTGACCTACGCCAGCTACCGCCGCATCTGGAAAGGCATCGCCCACTAGGGCCAACCGTTCCAACGCAGACCGAATGACCCGCCGGAGCCCGCTCCGGCGGGTTTTTCGTGGGCCGCCTCCGCTGTGATGAACCCCATTCTTAAGTCCCCTCTCCCGGCGGGAGAGGGGGTTGGGGATGAGGGGCTAACCGCATCCTTCGGCGTGAGCCGTCCCACGGGTCGTGCCACGGCTGTCGCCGACGTCACCCGCCGACCCTCATCCGGCGCTCACGCGCCACCTTCTCCCATCGGGAGAAGGGGCAATGTTGATGGGGCGATCGCCGCAGATAGGATAGCCGCCATCGAATTCCCCCGCCCTTTCAACACCCCTCCCGCTTCCCGGACCGTTCTTCCCGACCAGGTCGCGGCCTGTGCAACCCTCTGGCTGTCTCCGTCGCAGGAGAGGCGCCTTGGGACCCAGGCACTGATGCGGCGGCGGGGGCCGGTCGAGCGGGATTGCCCGGGGCGAAACCCCGGGGTCCGGGGCGTTTCTGGACGCCTCGCCCGTCGCGGGCCGAGAGACTGGGACCTGCTGTCGAACCGGGACAGGCGAAGTCGGGCGCACAAGCATCCGGGTGCCCGACCCCCGGCGGAAGAGACAGTCCCCCCAGGCGCTCGCGTGAACCGACCGGGGCGGCGCCAGGCTACGGGGCCGAA
>Ga0207895_1000040_pt1 | contig 116367 bp, 118 predicted proteins | sample MalvirmetaMSP112_FD_184230 | JGI IMG/M metagenome (GOLD analysis project Ga0207895, IMG submission 184230) | Marine viral communities from the Deep Pacific Ocean - MSP112 (SPAdes) | ecosystem: Environmental > Aquatic > Marine > Oceanic | place: Pacific Ocean | collected 2011-05-24 | reverse complement strand
GTGGCGGGTATATGGAAAATGCTTCGGGCCGCCATATCACCTTTGCCAAGGCACTGACCCTCTTCGACCTCGCGGATAGCATCCGCGCTGAGCTGCCTGACTTGGCGTTACCCGCCTCCAAATCCTATGACGGTCCAGAATGGAAGGCCGACAATACCCGATCAATCAAAGACCTTGGCGTTTCTTACAGGGACCCGCGCGACGGCGTCGCTGAAATGGTACGCCAATTGATTGCCGACGGACAGATTTGATCCCAGCGCTGTTACTGGCCGCATCACCTTGCGGCCCAGTAACAGCCCTCTAATCCATTGAGTCTTCTCAAGACTCGGCAATCTTCAACATACGGATCATAAACTGGCATAATTGGTTGTAAAATTGGCGCGATCGGCAATTGGGGCTCTACCGAGATAAAGCTACTTTGCATCCTGCAAGCTGATTACATCAGGCCAGCAAACGGAGTGCTCAACATGACGCGTGAACTGAACATCAACGGCAGGACCGCAACTGTCGATGCCGAAGACGGAACCCCTCTTCTTTGGGTGATCCGCGATGAACTGAAAATGACCGGCACGAAATTTGGATGCGGGGTCGCGTCCTGTGGTGCTTGCACCGTGCATCTTGATGGCCAACCCGTGCGCTCCTGCCAGACCTATATCGAAGATGTAGAGGGCAGCGAGATCCGCACCATCGAGGCGATGGAGGCCGACCGTGTGGGCGCGGCTGTCCAGCAAGCGTGGACGGAATTGGATGTGGTGCAATGCGGCTACTGCCAGTCAGGACAGATCATGTCAGCCGTTGGACTTCTGAAAGAGAATGCCAAACCCACGGCCGACGAAATCGACGCTTACATGTACGGCAACGCCTGCCGATGTGCCACGTATCAACGTATCCGCGCAGGCGTTCAACGCGCCGCAGAAATTCTGGAGGCTTGAACTGATGACCATGAATACGTCTCGTCGTGGGTTCCTCGCAGGTGCCGGTGCTGCAATAGCCACCCTATATATCGGTGCGCGCGCTGATGGTGCTTTGGCTGCCGGAGCTGATATCACCGACCTCAATCCCTTTGTGCGGATCGGAGCGGATGGCCGTGTGACGGCGATCATCAAACACTTTGAGATGGGCCAGGGCCCATCCACCGGTCTGACCACCCTGATCGCCGAAGAACTTGGCGTGACGATGGACCAGATCGATTACGACTTCGCCCCTTCCAACCCGCAGCTCTATGCCAACACGCTGTTTGGCACGTTCCAAGGGACAGGTGGTTCAACCGCAATGGCAAACAGCTACACGCAATACCGCACGGCGGGTGCGGCTGCTCGTGAGATGCTGATTGCGGCCGCGGCTCAAGATTGGGCCGTCGATCCGTCCTCTCTCGATATCGTCGGCGGCGAGATCATCGGCGGTGGCAAAACTGCGCCTTTGTCGCAGTATGTCGGGGCGGCGGCCCGAATAGATGTGCCATCCGAACCGCGCCTGCGCACGCCCGATGAATGGCGTCTGATTGGCAAGGAGGGCGCGGTCAAGCGCAAGGACACATCCGTCAAAGTCAACGGCACCGGTGTCTTTGCCATGGACATGCAGTTGGATAACCAGCTGATCGTTGTCATTGCCCGTGCCCCGCGTATGGGGGCCAAGGTTGCCAGCTTTGACGCAAGTGGCGCAGAAGGTATGACCGGGTTTGTGATGGCAAAAGCCTTGCCTGATGCATCCGGCGTCGCAGTCTATGCCGATACGACTTGGGCGGCTATCAGCGCGCGCAACGCAATCAGCGTAGAGTGGGACAATACAGTCGCTGAAATGCGCTCCTCTGACGAAATCAGGGCGGAGCTCATCGCAGGTGTGAATGGGCCCAGCACCTATCAGAATTGGGGGGATCAATCGGCCACTGCGGCGGCCGTTGATGGTGCCGCAAAGGTGATCGATAAAACCTTTTATTTCCCGCTGTTGGCGCACGCCCCGATGGAACCACTGACCTGCACCATCGAGCCGACAGCCGATGGCGGCGTTGTGTTACATGACGGCGCGCAATTCCCGACATTCGGCCACATGACGCTAAGCCAGGTTTTGGAATTGCCGATGGAAAAGGTGGCGGTCAATACTGTGCTCGCCGGTGGATCATTCGGGCGTCGCGCCAACCCCACGATGGACTATAATCTTGAATGTGCGATGGCTTTTGCGATGACCGACAGGTCTCGCCCGGTCAAATTGGTCTGGACCCGCGAAGACGATGTGACAGGCGGCTATTATCGCCCGGCCTTTGCGCACCGCGTGCGGGTCGGCCTGGATGGTGACGGCGCCATCATCGGATGGGATCACCGCATTGCGGGCCAATCGATCATGAAAGGCACGTCGCTGGAACAGATGGCTGTGATTGACGGCGTCGACCATTCCTCTGTGGAAGGAATAGCGGACACACCTTACGCCGTTCCGGGCATGGCTGTGGGCTTGACCGATCATGCCAAGGCAACCAGCGTTTTGTGGTGGCGGTCCGTCGGGCACAGCCACACCGCCTATGTCATGGAGAGCATGATCGACATGGTGGCGCAGGAAACCGGTGCCGACCCGCTGGCCCTGCGCCTCACGATGCTGCCCGGTGACACCCCCGCCCAGACGCGTATGGCGGGCGTTCTGAAGCATGTGGCCGAACTCAGCGACTGGAACGCACCTGCTGTCGAAGGTCGCGCGCGTGGTCTGGCTGTACATCACTCATTTGGTTCCTTCGTTGCAGAAGTCGTGGACGTGTCTGGCGGCGGCGAGGATGCAATCAAGATTGAGAAGGTCTGGGCCGCTGTCGATTGTGGCGTACCGGTAAACCCTGACGTGATCCGCGCCCAGATCGAAGGTGGCATCGGCTATGGTATCGGCCATGTCATGCGTGACCAGATCACTTTAACCGAGGGCGTGGTGGACCAGTTCAACTTTCCGGACTACGAGCCTCTTCGGATATCCGACATCGGCGCGATCGAGGTCTCGGTTATGCCGTCCATGGAACCGCCGACCGGCGTTGGCGAGCCTGGTACACCGCCATCGGGACCTGCGCTGGCGAACGCGATCGCGCGCACAGGCTCAGGTCGCGTGCTGGAACTGCCGATGTTAGAACAGGTCGATTTCGCCTGACGTCGACCGATGAGTACGCGCTGGAGCACTCCTCCAGCGCGTATCAGATCTTTCGCTTTTGAAGCGCACGCTTCTATCAACGCCGAAAACGGCGCACTATGCAGCGCATAGCTGCTAACGTGCAATCACCTTAGGGTCCTTCGTCACCGCAGCGTGAATCGAGCGCTCGCAGCGGAGGACGGTAGATGCGCACCACTGACGTTCACGCACAGTGTAGCGAAAGACGGTTTTCCGCTCGCTAAACCGAAGTATTTCAATTTGACCATCCGATTTTGCATACGCGGCGAACGGCGACTTCGTCCGCATCTTACCAGTTCGTACACGATGCAGCGAACGGCAGGTGTACGGATAGGGAGGGACTTCTGAGAATTTCATCGTACCAGCCATATGACACACCAATGTCGCCTATTTCACTTGGCCCAAGTATGACGGCGATTGAAACGCATAATGCCCACTCACTGGCAGCCTTAGCGTGGGATTCCGCCCCTCGGGCATTCGACCCCACTTACCGATCGGGCGCCGCTTCAAGGGACGTCTCGAACCGCTTGCCCGCCGCTGCAGCTTCTTTCAAGAGCGCGTCGAAATTGTCAGGTGGATTGCCATCTTCCAGCATCCCTTTGAACCTCGCATAGGCATCCGTCTTGCTGCCATAGGCGCGCAGGGTCTTGTCGTCGTTCACCCAGACCACCACGATGACCTTCGCATCGCTGTTGAATCGGTAGAACAACCGATACTGCTGGAAGAATTTCGCCCGGAACCAGTGCTTGCGGTGATCGCCGAGTGTGCCGCCTTGCCGGAAGGCGGCGGCACCCGGATCTGCCGGTATGGCCTCGGTGACCAGCTTGAAGATGGCGGCCAGCCGTTTCGTCGGGTTTTTCTTGCGCCAGGTCTTAGGATCGCGTGCCTTACGCGCCTCGACCTCTTCAATCAGCCCTTCGAGCTGATCCAGAAAGAGCGGATGCGCATAAATCGACCATCCGTTTACGACAAGGGGCGCTTGGGCGGGCACGCTATCGCCGCTCATTCATCCTCGAGCGATAGCGGCGCATCGAGATCGACGTCAACGCCTCCGACCAGTGCTGCAAGACGGTCATGCAAAGCCCCATCGAACGCCCGAATGCGGTCCGGATGCGCCTTGATATCGGCCTCGACAAAATCGAGAAAGGCTCCGAGCACGGGATCTTCCTCGTCGCTGCGCACGGGCTCGATATAGACCCTGCCACTCGGCTCGGTGCAGTAGCGAATCTGGTCGCCCTTGCCCAGCTTGAGCTGTTTGCGCACACCCGCCGGCACGGTCGTCTGATACCGATCCGTGAGTTTCGAGAGATCTTGTGCGAGGGCTGTCATGGCAGTCTCCTGAAGAAAAGGTTCTTTGCTGCCCGCGATAGGTAATGCATTTGCATTGCCTTGTCAAGACAAGCCGCAGCATCTGCTGTCGCCGGGCAGGTCGATGAACCGTCCGGCGCAGGACCTAATTTCGCCCCGCCAGGAACTCCGCCAGCACAGGACTGGCCGCGCCCTTCGTGGGGCTGAGCAGCTCCGAGCCGGCAAGCGAGGCCTTCGAGAGGCGTACGAGCCCACCGGTTTCCTCGATGCGGTAGCAGCGGCGCTTTTGTTGCCCGCGCCAGTAGTGCGTCGCGGTGACAATCTGGCAGATGCTGCCATCGGTGAGCGTCACGGGTGCTGCGAGTTTGATCTTGTCTCCCTCCTCGTAGTCCGGGATCGCAGCCCAATCCCGGCAGCGCTGGCGCCAGGCATGGGCATAGCTCTCTGGGTCCTTCAATTCCGAGAGCAGCGCCAGAAGGCTGAGCGGAGCGCGCGACTCGACGGGGCCAGCGCTTTCCTCCATGTCCTTGTAGCCCCAGCAGCCGTCATCGTATCGGGTGAGGAAGACAGCCCCAAAAGTGATCGACCCATCCGCATCGGTCACATAGGTCGTGTCCTCGACGTGGGTGCCGTCGAGATTGGTGACCCTTGCCGCCGCATACCAGGTTGAGCCGACCTTGCAGGCCTTGACCAGTTCGGTTTTGCGCGTTTCGCCCTCAAAAGTGCAGAGCCGGGTGATCTCCTCTCTCTCATCCACGTAGGTTTTAACGCGGCCGTCGGTGTAGAAAAGCCATCCCATTATGCCGCCCTCCGGTCATCGATTTCCATCAGGGCATCGAGCGGCACGCGGTAGGGCTGCATGGCGTCGAAATCCTCGCAATTACCGCAGTTCTGCACGATCGCGAAGGTGTCGCAGGCATCCTTGAGGATGACACGGAAGGTGCCGCCGAGGCCCGAGGGCACCTCGTAGATTCCGCCGATGAGGTAGTCCGAGGCGCGGCGCACGAAGACGCGGATGCTGTGGCCATCGGTGGCGAGCCGGATCGCACCCCGCCCCCGGTCGATGAGCACCTGCACGTCGTCCAGGATGTCGGTGTAGAACTGACCGGTCAGGTCGCGAAACGCCATGCGGCGCTGCGCCATCCAGTCGGTATCCCGGAACGGGTTCATGCCATCGGCGAAGGCGAAGGAGGGATCGGCCTGCTCGGTGGTGACGATGCGGGTGGTCGTGCCATCGATGCCGTTCGAGCGCAGATGCACCCCGTTGCCCACGATGAGGATCAGGGCGGGCCCGTCCACGGGTCCGTTCCAATTGGGCAGGAAGGTTTTGCAGGCGCGCGCATGTGCGATTTGCGCCGCAACAGCGGACGCAGAAAACTTGAGAATAGCCATGGGGATGTCTTTCTGTTCGGTTGGGAAGGGTCGACCCGCGCGGGGAATGCCTCGCGCGGGTCGCGTGATGGCTCAGGCCGCTTGCGCGACCTCGCTGTCAGGCTCGGGGGTTTCCGCAGCGGGCTCCGCCTCGTCACAGGCGACACCGGCGGTCTGCATCATCGGCGGGCACCAGGCGGCCACGGCAGCGCGCTGCGCGTCCGTGAGCGTGGCGAAGGGTTCGGCGAAGAGCTTGTCACAAAAGGCGACGATCTCCTTCTTGCTCGACGAGGCCAACGTCACCGCCTCCTGGACCAGACCCAGATCCTCGCTGAGGATCTTCAGCAGCCAGGCCTTCTTGAAGCGATTGAACAGCGCCGCGTTCGGCGTCCAATGTGCGCGAATGTCGGGCATGATCTCGATCTCGAACGCATGCATTAGGCTGTCGCGCCGAGGATCCCGCGCGAAGCAGGACTGCGTGGTGCTGGCCGTGGCATAGGCGACGAGCTTGGCCTTCTCGCCGACCTCCAGCGCGCGAAACGCCACGAACTGATCGGCGGGAAACCGGGCGTCATCGAGCCAAGAAAGGTCGAGCGCATCATGGGCCGCCGCCACTTGCTCGAGCGAGGTCTCGTCGATCTCGTCCATCTTGGCATGGCTGCGGTATTCCTTGTGGGCATCGATCTTGATCGCCTGCGTGACACTCATGCCGCTGGCCAGAACGTCACTGACCAGCTTGAAGAGCGTCAGATCGAGAGTGGCCTCCGGATGCAGCGCCATCGCGGCGCCAAGGGCCATGGCCCGCTCGGTCTTGAGGTCCTCAGCCAGCGAGGCCGGGTAGGTGATTTCGCCGGCGTCCGGGGCCTCCTCCCCTGTCGGATTGCTCGCGGAGCCGCGCGCGCCCTCCTCTTTCACGGTGTCCTCCGGGCGCACGAGGCCCATATGGAGCGTGATCTGCCCACCCTGCCACGACGCGATCACCCCAGACCGCGCCAGGTCCCCGGCGCTGTAGGCCTCCTGCAGATTGCGCGCTTCGTCTTCCAGAGCGTCAACGCGGTCGTAAAGCGCGTTGTAGGCGTCCTCCTCGAGCCCCTCATCCTCCATCTCGAGCTGCAATTCCTCAAGCTCGGCGGTGATCTCATCGATGCGCTTTTGGGCAGCCTCATCCGGCTCGATCGGGCCGGGATAGACGCGGCCATAGTCGGCCATGGTCGCGTAGTCACAGCGCACCATCGCATCGGCCCAGGTAAAACCCAGCCTCATACGGGCCTCTTCGGCAGCGGCACCGAGCTTTTCGAGCAAGATGGTCTCGACCAGCGCCGCATCCTCAAGCACGGAATGCTCTTCAAGAAGGTCAGCCGCGACGGCGCCGCCACGCGCCTCGTAGTCTTCGCGCACGAAAGCCCCAATATCATCTTTGACTTGCACCCCGCGGGATTTGAGCGCCTGCCGGACGGTATAGGCCTGCAGATAGCCGCCGTCTTTCGTGAGCGCCTCGAAGACCTCGCGCTGCGCCTCCTGGCTCGGGTGCTCGGCGAAGGCCTTCATCGTGTCGAGCGTGATCACCTTGGCCCGGGCCGCGGCGCGGATGTCGGGGTGGATAAGGCCATAGCGCAACCGGCCTTTCACGGCCGCCACCGTGGTGCCGAAAGTCTTTGCGATGGTCTCAGGCGTCTGGCCATCGACCTCCATCATCCGGGCGAAGGCCTCGAACTCGTCAATCGCATTCATGGGGGCCTGGGTGATGTTCTCGGCGAGCGACAGCGCCGTGGTGACGTCGCAATCGTCCGGCACGAGGCGGCAGTCGATCTTGGTTTTCGCGGTGAACCCCTTCGCGACCTTGTCTGCGACCAGCTCCTTCAGCGCGGCATGGCGTCGGCCACCAGCCAGCACGGCGTATTTGCCGTCGAGCTTCTGGACCATGAGCGGCTGCAGGAGACCCAGAACGGCGATGCTTGCCTTCAGATGGGCGATGTTCTCAGGATCATAGGTTTCCGGAGAGTTGCTGCGCACATTGGCGGGATGCGGGACCAGATCGCCGATGGCGATGGTGAGAGGGGCAAAGCTTGTGGTCATGGGATATCCTTCCAGGTGGGTGAGATGCGGCCCGCGCGCTTGCGCGTGACCAATCCCCGGCTTCAGGGATCACCAAGACAAAAGGCCCACTTTCCCTTTGAGGGGTCAGTGGGCCTTCATCGCCTGGGGTATCAGGAGGGGGAGGGGGAGGAGCCCCCTGCCCTTCTACCAGTCGCGCGCCAGCATGATGGTCAGCACGCGCATGGTGGTGGCGGGATTGTCCGGGGTCTCGGCGCCATAGCGGAAGTCGGAATCCGCTTCGTACAAATCCAGTTTCCAGAACACGGTCTCGCCCCGGATCTCGACCGCCCCGAAATCGTGCCAGCCCTCGGGATCATTCTCAGGCTCGAACGTGGCAAACTCACCGGTTGCCTTGACCGCCTCGGCCATGAAGCCATCGCTGGCCTCCATTAGCGAGCGGGTGACATGCATCCGGCCCTGGATGGGCTGGGCGGGCGGCACTCCAAGGCACGCGAGCTTGCGAAACGCGTCGTTCTGCGCCGCGATCACACTCGGATCCGGACGGTCTGGCTGGGGTTGAACATTCATGGACATGGGGATCTCCTTTGAGAGGTTTGAAACACCCTTCTTAAAGCCCGCTTTTTCTTTTCCGCTTGGCGGATGAGTCGAGGCCGAAGGCGCCCTACCCGAACAGCCCTTTGGGTCTGTAATTCGGGTTGGGGATGGTTTCGATCCAGCCGCCTTGGTGCTTGATGCTCTCGAGCGCTGCCGAGAGCGGATAAGCGCCCTCGGCAGCGCTCCACCAATAAGCTCCGCGTTTGAAGGTGATGATCTTGCGGCGGCCGTCGCTGAAGCAGGCCACCCGCAGCGTCTTGGGTTCCTTGCGTGACATGCGAGTCTCCGTTCTCCGTGTGGTCAGGCGGCCTCGGCGCGGCCCCCTGCCCTGCCCGTCTCCGATCTGGCGATCAGGTAGTCGCAGGCGCGCTGCGCATCGGCGGCGTGCCGGAAGATCGCGCCTTTGTCAGACCGAAGGACGCGCAACCAGTTGTGGAGGTAGGCGGCATTCATCTCGAGCGTATGCGCCGTGAAGCCGAGCGTCTGACCTAGGAACACCGAGGTCAATTCCGCGACGATCTCCTCGCGCGCATAGGACGTGTTGCCAAACTTCGAGAACCCGAAATCACGGTTCAGTCGATGCGGGGCCTTCGTGGCATGGGCCAGCTCATGCGCCCAGACCCCGTAGAAATTGCGCGGGTCCTGAAACCGCGTGATTGATGGCATGTAGACCTTGTCCACGGGGGGCAAATAGTACGCTTCTGTGCCCGTGAAGACGGTCGTGATGTCGATGGCATCGAAAAACGCCTGCATGTGCGGGATGGGCTCGGACGGCGGATGATCGGGCACGGGCTCCGGGTCAGGGTAGAAGCTGTCGGGCAAGCCCTCGATCTGGCAGGCATTGAACACGCGGTAGGATTTCTGGAAGCGGAAGATGCGGGCTTCCTCGGAGCTATCATCTACGTCGCTGCGGTCGTCCTCGCCGCCCGCGTCTTTCCGGCTTTGGCCGTAATAGACGACGACAGAGGATTTCTCGCCCTTGCGGACCTTTGCGTCCAACGCATTGGCTTGCGGCAACGTCATCCAGAAGGGAGAGCTGTGGCCCGCCATCACGGTGCGCATCGTCAGCAGGAAGTTGTTCACTCCCTGGTAGGGTTCGCCGCCCACGCGCAGGGGGCGAGAACTGCCACCTGCGGTCCATGGCTTGCGCCACGGCAGCACGCCGCGCTCGATGATACGGATGATCTCGTTTGTGATGACCTCGGAGGCATCGAATTTGGTCGTGCGGGATCGGGCCATGGCTGGCCTCCTTTCGAATGTTGGTGTGAGGGAATGATGATCAGATTGACTGACGGGGCCGCGGATCGTTGACGATCCTCGCGCCGAGCCCTTCGACCATGTCGATGTAGGTGAGCAGCGATACAGAACTGCCAAGCTCCCAAGGTTCAGGGTCGGCCGATCCGTCCCGTGTCACCCGCGGCAGGTTCGCGAAGGTGATAACATCGGTGACGGGACGAATATCGATGAACGGGGTTCCTCGTGCGACCGCGAGGGCGGCCAAGGGAAAGCGCTCGATCGGCGCGAGGGTCGAGACGGTGGTCCAACCGAGATGGATGAACGTGCCGCCCTCTCCGCAGATCACATGGGCATTCGGCAGCGTCGCCGCCTGCCTGAGATAGCCGAGATCACGCAGGACGGTCTCGCGCTCGAGCTGCAGTGCCTGGCCCGTCTGGCCGGTTCGGCGTAGTTCCTTGTGTCGCCACCACGAGGCAGCGGTCGCGCGTAACACGCGCAAGACACCTGTTTGCATCGGAATGCCCTTCATCAGGAAAGACAGACCGGAATCCGGCCCGGACCCATCCGAGGGACCCCAAAGGCCCTCATCCGTCAGTCACAAAACCCGAAGAACACTTTCTCTTTTTCCGGCCCCTTTGGGCACACAACAAAACCGAAAAGCCCGGCACATCTGCCGAAGCCATTGATTTCATGCAGCAATTCTAGATCGGCAACCAAGATCGGCAACGCATATCGGCAAAACCTTGCTTGAAAGTACGAAATGTGTATATTTTTCAATTACTTTGCAAACATGGAAGATCGGCAAAAATGCTGGAAACACCCGCGAGGATCGAACCCTGCTTCTTCGAGGAGCATATTCCCACAGAACTGGCAGACCTTTCGGTCGACATCCAGAGGGAAGCCACCGGGCTGGGACAAGGGTTGCATCCTGACAGCGCAGCCGAACTTGCCGATCTCGTCCGTGTGATGAACTGCTACTACTCCAACCTGATCGAAGGACACAACACGCGCCCCCGCGACATCGAAAGGGCGCTGGCTGGTGCCGAGCTTGAGGAAGAAACCCGTCCCCTCGCCCTTGAGGCCCGGGCGCACGTCATCGTTCAACGGGCCATCGACGAGATGCATCGCAAGGGCACCCTGCCCCGCCCCACATCCGTCGAATTCCTGACTTGGGTCCATAAGAGCTTCTACGACGAGATGCCGGATGAGTTTCGGGTCATCGAACATCCCGACGGCACACAAGAGCCCATCGTTCCGGGACGCATGCGCCAGAATGATGATCGGGAAGTTGCGGTCGGGCGCCACCTACCTCCTTCATCGTCGCGCGTCGCGGCGTTCATGGATCACTTTGACAAACGGTTTCAGATTGCGGCGCGGTCTTCGAGCGGACGGATCATCGCGATCGCGTCTGCACATCACCGGCTCAACTACATCCACCCTTTCCCGGATGGTAATGGCCGCGTCAGCAGATTGATGTCTCATGCCATGGCCCTCACAGCGGGGATTGGTGGCCAAGGGCTCTGGTCCGTATCACGGGGGCTGGCCCGCGGGCTAACCGATCGGGGCGAGTACAAACGGATGATGGATCTGGCCGACAGTCCACGCCGCGGAGACCGCGACGGACGGGGGAACCTGTCAGAAGCGGCACTGAAGACGTTTAGTGAATGGTTCCTAAAGGTGACGCTCGATCAGATCAGCTTCTCAGCAAGATTGTTCGATCTCGGCGGACTGGACCAACGGTATCGTCGTCTTGTTGCAGATACCATCGATGACAAGCGAGCGCCGGAACTCATCTCGGCGGTTCTTCGGCATGGGGCACTGGAACGAGGCGATGCGCAGATTGTGCTCAAGACGTCCGAGCGTACTGCTCGCAACACGCTGAGTAAACTGACCGCCGCCGGATACCTGACGTCCGCCTCGCCGAAGACGCCAGTTCGGTTGGCGTTTCCGTTGGATTATCGAGAGCGGCTCTTTCCAAACCTCTTTGGAGATGGTGACCTCCCACAATAACTTTAGGGATTTAGGGTGTAATGCCTGGCCGCCGATTTCTTCCATGGGCTGCGAGATTTTCATCAAGGCTTGCTCGTGTGTCACTTGTCCACCGCGGTGGACATCTGCTGGTCTGAGATAAACTGAAGAACCACCACGCGCCGCTAGGTGCGTTTGGACAGTTTTGGTTGCCACAAGCTCCGCTTCTCGTTCGAAGTCCACCGCGGTGGACATTAGACAGTTCGCTCATTGGTTTCGGACAGTCGCTTGATCAAAGCTAATGGATCAAATTGGTTTTGCCTTTGACCCAGGGTGATACTGTGAAAATACGCCCCAAAATCCCTGATGCGTTTTCCAAGCTGTAGCATGATGAAGATCGCGCATGACGCTTTCTGAGCTCCTACAGCATTCTTGGCTTTCTCAAAAGTTTCTGGGTGAATGCCCATCATGGGTGCAAGTGTTCGAGCATGGTTTTCAATGTCAAACCAGTTTCTAAGTCTCTCTGTGGAGAACGATGTCGCCTGATCGCAGACTGAGGTCAGCAAGTCTGGTTTCAGGACCTCATCGCCTATGTTGCTATCTAAATCTTTTTTTTCTTCTTCAGACTTAGATTGATGCCGGACAGTTTGTCCGTCATTGGCGGGCAATTCCATAGTTTCAGGCGGGTCATCCGGGGTAGACAAACTCTGGCATTCTGCATCTGTATTGGCGAGCAGAGCGTGGTATTCGGGGAGGCTCAGCTTCCTGCGTAGAGCTTTCCGTGCGTGGTTGATGAATGCGTTGCTGGGATCGTGCTCTTCCAAATGGGCGAGCTTCGTAAGGATCTGTTTGCGGACAAATATCCGATCTCGCCGGTTATTCTCCATCTCTTGCGCGATGGCTATAAGCTCGCTCGCACGTTGGAGCAGGGGGGTGAGAGACAATCCATAACTGATGCACTCCCCGCCGGATGAGCGAACGCGGTAGCGCTTTCGGTTCGAGCTGTCATTGCGCTTGATGAATCCGAGTTCAACGAAGCGGTTGATGTGCCTCCGGAGTGTCCGTTCGTCGATTCCGCCAACGCGCTGGCAAAGTGAATTGTTAGACGCAAAAACCGTTTCGCCATGGCCAGGTTTCAGAAAACTGAGCATTGCTTGCAGTGTCTGTATGTGGCCAGGACGTAGACCAAACACGCTGCGTGCATCTCTCAGGGCTCTGAAGATGGTCCAGACGTCGGTTTCAGATGGGGGAAATGAGCCGCGGGTTGCATCAGCACCTGCGGCTTCGATCGAGAGTTTTGTAAATGCCATGGCTTGTTCACGACGACCGTTCGGCCCACAACTTCCCCGTCTCTTTCCTCGAATTTTCGCGGAAAAAGGCAAAAAATATCAGTCCACCGAATCGGTGACTCTTGACCGGTATGCTGGAGGTTGCTACATCAAAGATGCTAATCAGATGATGAGGGCTCTCCAGGGGAAACTTTGGGGGGCTCTTTTCTTTCGGGTCTTCGCTTTTCTCCTCTGCTCGTGTTGCTCTGTGTGGCCTGGGTTAGGACCCAGAGCCTCTCTCATTCCGCCACTGTACGAAGAGTTGCAAAAGCGTAGCTTCCGCGTGCTCTTCGAGCCATTGGCCGAATTCTGGATTGTCCTTCTTGGTGACCTTGAGAGCGATCGCCTTCTCATCGATTGTCAGCGTGCCCAATGAACTGCCGTTCTCATCATTGATGACCGAAGTCAGCCCACGATTGGGCGGCTTCTTGTCGCTACGTGCTTTGCTCGAGCAAGCCGAATAGACCGCTTGGAACTTTTCGGAACTAGGAGTGTCGTCGGGCAGGGCGGCGAGCGCCTCTTTGGCGATGTCCACCAAATCTACCTTCACCGATAAGGCAGCTAGATCACCCCACTGCCGTCGTCCGATCCCATGTGCTGGCCCGATGAGTTGAACAAGACCGTCTGGCAGTTGTTCTATGACGACCCTGTGGTTGGATACGCCTTGCCGGGTCAGGCCTAGAGCATCCTGAATGACACCGGGTTTGTACCCGGATTCTTGCATCTCTTTGATAAAAAGAGACTTTTCTATAAAAGACGGATCAAGCCTGAGGTTGTTCTCCTGGCCTTGAGCGATCAGAGATGCGTCATCGTCCAAGGTTCGAACAATTGCCTTGACCGTTCCACCGACCTTACGGATCGCCGCAAGCCTGCGGCGGCCGTAGATGATGCGGTATCTGTCCGGTTGGGCTGATGGACGGACCATGATGGGCACTTGTTGGCCATGCTTGCGAATGCTCTCGGCCAACTCATCGATACTGGAATCTTCCAGCACCAACCGATCGCGCAGCCCATCCATGTCAATCTGATCGGGTTCGATATCGCGAATCGAGTTTGCTGTGATCTCGCGCAAAGAGTCGCGCAATCCTCCAACAGATCCCGGCAGCTTTGCCGCTTTTGGCGGGGTAGGGGAGGGGGCTCCGCTCTCCGTCTCATTCCTTGGAGGCTGGTTGAAGATGTTTCGGGCCATCAGCGACGCCCCCATGCCATTTGGATCGTCTGCTCTAGCTCATCGCCAACGCCATTCACGCTGGTCAGGGCGCGATCAATTGTCTTTCTGATGAATTGGCTTGGATCGACTTCGTAGACGGTCTGCTGGGTCATCCCCGCGTCGGAGATCGCCGTAGACTTCAGCATCGGCTCTGTCATGACCTGACCTGCCAGAATTGATCTCAGGTAACCTGCCATTTGGGTCTGCGGACCGTCCGACGGTTCATATCTGGTAATCAGGAACTTGACAAAATCCCATGTGACACGCCGACCGATGGCTTCCTCCACCGCCTTGACCGTTTCTGAAGCAAGCTTCAGGAATTGGCTCATGGATGCGATGTCAAGCATGCCAGGTACCACGGTAACCAAAAGCCCCGTCGAGGCTGCCAGCGCAGTCAGGGTTAGAAACCCAAGCTGAGGCGGGCAGTCGATCAGGACGATGTCGTAGTTTGCCTCAACCTCTTCAAGCGCCAAGGCGAGGCGCTCTGCAAAGATGGGTTGTACGCGACGGGCGAGAGCGTTTGCGGTCTCGGTTTCGTACTCCGAGAGCATCAAACCGGCGGGCACCATGTCGAGCTTATGGAAGTAGGTCTTTTGGATGACGTTCGAGAGAGGAACTTGGTCCTCATATCTCAAAGCATCATAGATTGTGCCGCCATCGGCGAACTCAAGCTCGGGCCGAAAGCCGAAAAACGTGGTCAAACTTGCTTGCGGATCGAGGTCTAGGACCAGCACGCGGTAACCGCGCAAGGCATACCTTTGCGCAAGATGAATCGTTGCAGTAGTCTTTGATGAACCGCCTTTAAAGTTGACGACGGATATCACCTGGAGACGATCGCCATCACGTCGACCTGGGCGGTAGCTTTCTGCGTTCTTTCCAGTGCGTCCAAGAACATCGCGCAACTCATCAATCTCTTGGGCTGTGTAGAACCGGTGTCCGCGGTTGTCTGTATGCACTTCCGGGAAGCTGCCGTCCTTGTGCCGGTTGCGCAGGTTAGATGTGCTTACGCGCAGGAGGCCGGCAACTTCGGTGGAGCTGAAACGGCGTAGGGACTTTCGTTCTTCGGGTTCGAAAGCGATCTTCATCTGGCGATCCAAAGACTCAGCCAGATTGTCGGCAAATGCTCCGATATCGGAAGAGCCTATGCCTTGCGTGTATCCAACGTTACGATCATCCATGTCCTGCCGCCCACTCTCGGCCTCTGTTGAGGCTCTTAGTCATTCTGACGGTGTACAGCGTGTCTGACGCGTTTTGCCGTCAGAATGGGAATGCCACGATCCAGTGAGTCCGGCAAGAAGAATCTAAATGTAGTGTGAAAGTTATCCACAACACCTATAGGTGTTGCCGCGTAAAAAACTCAGCAAGTCATTGATATAGATATATTAAATGCAGATCTCACCGAATCGAGCCGCTACTCTGATGAGTTGGCACATTAGCAGCTAACCCCAAGCAACTATTGGCACTTTCTGCCTCCTGCGGAGTTTTCTCCCGGTGAAATTTTTTGGATTCGGGTCAGAAGCTACATCTGATCTTGGCTCGATTCGTACGGCATGAGGCCAAGTCGTTCCGCCCGCTCCAACAGCATTTTCACCGAAGACGGCTGCCATCTTGTTCGGCCACGAGGCGTGCGTTCGCGCATAGATTCCAGACGTTCACAGATCGCTTGAAGCGTGATGTCGGGATCTGCGCCCTTGATGCCAGCAATAATGGCGGGCAGTCGATCGTCCGTTTCGCGGCGCCCGGCGCGGGCCAGCACCTGGGTAGGCAGTAAGCCGTCGCGGACATAGGCCTTCACAGCGCGCAAGAGACGGCTTTGGGTCCAGCGACGCGCCTCGGGCAGGGGGCCGTTGATAATGCGCACAACGTCTTCCCAGGCCAAGTCGGGGCGCAACCGGCGCACATGGGGCACCCAATCTTGTGCCGTCTCGTTCAGACGCTCCATGTAGCCGTCTTGCCGCGCGAGCCGCACCTTGCGTAGCGCCGCTGGATCGCGGGCGCGCAGGCCCGGGTTCCCGCCGACCCGGCCCTTAGTAAGGGCACTCGCCAGCCCCGCCTTGGTACGTTCGCGGATCAGCGCCCGCTCAAACTCGGCCGCGGCACCCATAACCTGAAGCGTGAACTTGCCTTGCGGGGATCCGGTGTCGATCGGGTCCTGAATGGAACGAAAGAACGCCCCCTTGGCCTCCAGCCGTTCGATCACCTCCAGCAGATGTGAGAGAGACCGCGCCAGCCGGTCGATCCGAACGACAACCAATGTGTCGCCGCTCTGGACACGTTCGAGTACCCGCGCAAGCACCGGACGCGCGCGATTGCCGCCAGAGCCGTGTTCTTCGAAGATTTCGGTGCATCCCGCAGTTTGCAGGGCCTCAGACTGGGGCAGGGGGGTCTGATCCTCTGTGGATACGCGCGCATAGCCTATCAGGGGCATGAAAATCAGCCGTTTGCAATTTCATATACCGTTACTAAACGACCGTTTGAAAACGAATGCAAGGGCGTGCACTGTGGCGCTGCTCAGCAGAGAACCCTTGGTTTCCATACGCTGAGCGCGATCAGCGAGCTCTCGCAGACCATCGCGCGCCCGTGCTATATAAGGTGTGCAGGCGCACTCTGACAAAACACTTTGGTAAAATGCAAAAGTGCGGTATTTTGCATACATGAAGACTCAAGTATCTATGCAGTATGATATTTTTTACGATCCTCTTGTGAATGCGGAGGGGCTTGAAGAGACGTCTGAGGACGACCTGTGGTTCCTGCCCGGTCCGATGGACGAGGAGCCAGATTATCTGCCGCCCGGACCTAGGGCAGAGCTTCGTGAAACCGCAGTCCTCGACGATTGGCGGAAGGCAGAGGCGGGCAATGCCGCGCGTCTCGCCCGTGTGGCTGGCCGGATCGGCGCGCTGGACGACCGGCTGCGCCGTGGCCCGAAAGGTTGGCGGCACAGGCTCGCGCTGATGGAGGCGGCAGACCTCAGCTGGTTTGTAGGCGACCGAATTGGCCCGGATCGGCTGGCGCTCTGGAAATCCATGCGCTTGTCCGGCGTGCAGGACGACACCGCGGCGCTCGCGCGTGTCGGATGGGCAGTGCGGCGTCTTACAGGCGGCCTTGGACCGGAAGTGGACCTGTCCGCCTTCCTCGACCGCCGCGACCCCGAGAACCTCGGCGTTGAAGCCGAACCGTTCGCGGATCGCGCGGGCGGTTGGCTCGATCTTATGGCGCAAGCCGCCGATCTTCACCCAATCACGCGCGCTTGCATGGGCTTCCATCTCTGGAGTCTCGCGGGCCTCGGGCAGCACGGCGACCGGATGGAAGCGGCGGTCACAGCCGCACGGATCGTGGCCAGTGAGGGCAAGGGGGCGCTCTTCGCGCCTTTGGCCATGGGCGGGGCAGGAGGATTGCGCTCCGGTGGCCCACCCGCTGACCGTCTGTCTCGTTGGCTTGACGGGATGGAGACCGCATGCCTGACCGCAATGCGTCACCTCGATGATATCGAGGCATGGTCGGCGAGGGCGGAAGCCGAGATGAGCCCGCTTTCCGGCCGCACGCCCCCGGCCTTGTGCGCGGTACTTACCGAATGGCCGCTCGTGTCCGCTCCGATGGCCGAGGCCCTGATCGGCGCCAGCCGTGCTGCCGTCCAGCGCAACCTTGCTTGGATGGAAGCGCGTGGTATGATCCACGAGATGACGGGGCAGGGGCGGTATCGGATGTGGAGGGTCGCAACTTAAGCCGTGCTCTTTGTCGGGGGGCCGACAGTTTATGTTAGAGTCAACGCTTCTGTCCGCCAAACTTGCAGAGAATTCGCGCATCGAGCCCACTTTGATGAATTTTGCTCGAAGCACGAATGTCCGCATGGATGAAAACGAACCGCCCGTGTCCAGTCTTCGTCTCTTGCTGCGGCTTATAAATGCGTGGCCCAGCGAGGATGGCTCTCGTCAATGATCAAGGCATGGCTGTGCCTGCGATGTCCCCTTAGGTGGGGATGGTCGAGTGGCAAATTATCGTGGGTGTGCTCAAGCTCAACGGGATCGCCGGACGGCCAGAGTTTCAGCGCTGCGAGCATTCCGAAGGCGGCGATGAGGGCCAGTCCGATCAGTGCGGGAACGACACCATAGACTGTCAGCAGCCATCCCGACAGCGGATAGGTCACAAGCCAGCAGGCGTGGGACAGCGCGAATTGCGCCGCGAAGAGTGCCGGGCGGTCCCCGGCGTGGGCGGAACGGCGCAGCAGTCGGCCGGAAGGGGTGAGGACAGCGGAATATCCGAGCCCCACCAGCAACCAGGCTGTCAGAAGGATGGACCAGCCAAGGCCCGCTCCAAGGACCGTCAACGCCAGACCGACCAGAGTAGCCACCATCAGCGTGGCTCCGCCGAACATCACGGGCCGGTCCGGCAACACATCGAGAACACGCGGCAGGACCAGCGCGGCGATCATCGACCCTGCGCCGAAGGCGAACATCGTCCAGGCCAGAGCACTTTCCGAAAGGCCGAGCGAGCCGCGCAAAAGAACGACGGTATTGACCAGCACCATCGCACCTGCCGCCGCCGCCGCGAGGTTCAATGCCAAGAGCCCGCGCAAGCGGGGCGTGGCCAGATAGATGCGGATGCCGCGCGTAGTGCGGTCATAGACACCGCGCGGCTCGGATGGGCGGGGACTGGGCAGCACGACCGAAACAACCAGAAGGGCCGATGCGGCGAAACCGAGGACCGTGCCGAGGAAAAGCGAATTGTAGGACATCACCGCGAGCAGAAGGGCCGCCAGCGTCGGGCTGACGATGTTTTCCAGATCGTAGGCCAGCCGCGACAGCGACAGCGCGCGGGTATAGCGCGCCTCTTCGGGCAGAACGTCCGGGATCGTCGCCTGAAAGGTCGGCGTGAAGGCGGCGGAAGCCGATTGAAGAAGGAAGATCAGGACGTAGACCTGCCAGACCTCGGTCACGAAGGGCAGTGCGAGCGCGACACCGGCACGCACCAGATCGAGCGTCACCAGAAGCGCGCGGCGCGGCACGCGGTCTGCGAAAGCCCCTGCAATGGGCGCGATGCCCACATAAGCAACCATCTTGATGGTGAAGACTGTGCCGAGGACCAGCGCCGCCCCGTCGCCCGAAAGATCAAAGGCGAGCAGGCCGAGTGCGACTGTGGCGAGTCCGGTACCCAGAAGGGCTACGACCTGTGCCAGAAACAGGTGCCGATAAGTGCGGTCGGAGAGAATATCGAGCATGGTCAGCCTCAGAGATATCGGGCGATCGCCCGCAACTCGGCGCGATCAGTTTCAGAACTTTCAACGTCGATACAATGGTCCATGTGATCATGGATCAGCGCACGCTTGGCGTTCGTCACGGCCTTTTCGACCGCTTGCATCTGCTGAGCAATCTCCAGACAGGGTTTGCCCGCCTCGATCATTTCGATCACGGCGCGCAAATGGCCGTCAGCGCGTTTCAGCCGGGCGACAAGGGCGGGATGGGTTGCATGGACTGGATGTTTTGTCATAAAGTAGTTCTATCCCCCCCGGGAGGATAGAACAAGATGGTGCCACGACGCACCACGCTAGAGACGGGCAGATCCTATGGATACCTTGAGGACAGTTGTAAACGCCGCGTTTGCGACACTCTTATGTTTGGCCGTACTCCTCTGGTCTGTGGTGCCCGCAACCTCGCACGCACCCTCAGTCATCGGCGTCCTTCAAGAGCACGCAGAAATGGTTGCTGAGCACGGTCATTCGCATGGACTGGAAGAAGACCTCGCCTGGGCCATGCATGGACATAGCCATGACAGCATCGATCACGATCACAGTCAGGCGGTCGTGCCTGGCCCCGACCGATCGCCGCACCCGCTCGATATTTATAGAGCCGCATGGCCGTTGAGTTCGGCCACGTCGAACACCTTGCAGACATACCAAATCGAAAGACCTCCGCGCGTCTGATCGACTGCGTGCCAACAGCGCGCTGCATTCGATCATCAACACATATGCGGAGTTCAATCCATGAATACAGTCCACCAGGGCTGGACCGATCCCGGCATACGCCGGATCGTGATCCTGTCCTTCATTGCCCTTTCGGCGCTCGTCCTGGGTGCGGAAAACGCTCTTGCCCATGCCGTCACAGAAGGTGACGCAGGCTATATCCAGGAAATCTGGGGGGTGAACATCATCCCCTTCATGTATCTCGGCGCCAAACACATGGTCACGGGATACGATCACATCCTGTTCCTGCTCGGCGTCGTCTTCTTCCTCTACAAGATGAAGGATGTAGGCATCTATGTCAGCCTCTTCGCCCTCGGGCACTCGACCACGATGCTGGCCGGTGTCTGGTTCGGCTGGGGCATCAACGCCTACATCATCGACGCGATCATCGGCCTTTCGGTCGTCTACAAGGCGCTCGACAATCTCGGGGCTTATCAGCGCTGGTTTGGGTTCCAGCCGAACACCAAGGCCGCAACGCTGATCTTCGGCTTCTTCCACGGCACGGGCCTGGCCACGAAGATCCTAGACTACGAGATCGCGTCAGAGGGCCTACTGGCCAATCTTCTGGCGTTCAACGTGGGCGTCGAGCTTGGCCAGATCATGGCGCTTGCCGTGATCCTCATCGTCATGGGCTTCTGGCGGAAATCCCCAAGCTTCTTCCGCCAAGCCTACACCGCCAACGTCGTCATGATGTCCATGGGATTCATCCTCATGGGCCTGCAAATCACCGGCTACTTCGTAGCCACCTGAGAATTTAGGAGACCAAAATGTTTAACGCAAAAAAACCGAGCCTTGATGAGCTTCCCAGCTCCGCGCAGCTTATCCGTTCCACTGCCATTGCGGCGGCCAGCGCCGTTGCGATCCTTGTGACCGTCGTGCTGCCTGCCGAATACAACATCGACCCGACCGGGATCGGCGGGGTTCTCGGGCTGAGCGAGATGGGTGAGATCAAAGCCCAGCTTGCGGAGGAGGCCGAAGCCGACAGGCTGTTGGAGATCGAAGCCGAAGAGCAGTCGAGCCTTATGAACGATATCTTTGGACTTTTTGTCGGCACGGCATATGCACAGGAGGCCGAAATCTGGCGTGACGAAACCACCTTTACGCTTGCACCCGGCGACAGTGCCGAGTGGAAGCTGGTCATGGAAGAGGGCCAGACGGTGGAATACCGAATGCTGGTCGATGGCGGTCGGGTGAATTTTGACATGCACGGCCACGGCGGCGGCAATTCGGTGACCTATGAAAAGGGCCGCGGTTCGACGGGCGACGAGGGCGAGATCATCGCGGCATTCGACGGCGAACACGGATGGTTCTGGCGGAATCGGGACAGCCAGCCCGCAACCGTGACTGTCCAGGTGCGCGGCGAATACACCGAATTCAAAGACGCAAGTTGACACAAGGGCAGCCACCCGCATGAAAAGATGCGGGTGGTTGCCTGGCTCCGAAACAGACCTTGGATGAGTCCGCAGTCTCGCCTCAGATTTTCCCCCGAAACCAACCTCGGGCATCTTTTGGCCAATCAGTGAGTACCCGCGTGGCAATGTCACGCCTATGTTACGGGATACTTCTTGACCTCCCCCTACTGGAAGCTTGCATAAGGATCGCATGATCTGCGTTTTCCGCCTCATTTTGATTCTTGCATTGAGCTTCGGTGCTGTGGTTGCGCCGGATGTATCGGCAGCGAATGCGGCTGAGGCAGCAATGGCTCAGATGGTGGGCGCTGAAAGCGGGGACGACCATTGCGGCGGATGCGATCCGATCGGATTTGCTGACGGGATAACCTGCGAGGGTGGGTGTACAGTCCCTTGTGGCGCGGGAACTACGGCCGGTATCGTAGCTCGTACGTCAGCGATGACGCTTGAGATGGCCTTCGGTGTTGTCATCCCGGTCGCGGGACCTGTGATCCCGATTGGCGCGGTTCCCTCCCTTGATCCATTTCCTCCCAAGCTGCCTGTCTGAACCTGATAGCGGCCTCGCTTGTTGCGGGGCCTGACCGTTGCCTTGGCCGAAGCTGGCTGAGTGCGACCCTTTCAGATCAAGGCAGAAGTAATGACCCTCAACAGACTGATTTCACGACGGCACGTGCTGCGCACCGGTGCCGCTTTCACGGCCATATCCACTCTGTCACCGGCACGAGTAGCGATGGCAGGTCCGACAGAGGACCCATTCTTGCTACGCGCTGCGGCCGGACAAGCCGCCCTGCGACCGGCACCCTACGGCCCTACCGACGTCTGGAGCTACAACGGATCCCTCCCCGGCCCCGAGATCCGGGTGCGGCAGGGAGACCGAATTCGGGTTCTGGCCCGGAACGGGCTAAATGAAGGGACGACGGTCCACTGGCATGGCATTCGCACACCCAATGCGATGGACGGTGTGCCGTTCCTGACACAGGACCCGATCCCGGTCGGTGGCGAGTTTCTCTACGAATTCGATGCGCTGGACGCAGGTACATTCTGGTATCACCCGCACCAGCGCAGTTCGGAACAGGTCGGACGCGGCCTTTACGGGCCGCTGATCGTCGAGGAGGCGGACCCGATCCGCGTGGATCGCGATTTGACCTGGATGCTCGATGACTGGCGGATGACCGGCGACGGACAGATTGCGACAGATTTCGGAAGCCGGCACGACACGATGCACGGCGGTCGTATCGGCAATTCCGTGACGATCAACGGCCAGATCCCTGACCGTATCGCGGTGCGATCCGGGGAACGCATCCGCCTTCGGCTGGTCAATGCAGCGAACGCGCGGATATTCGGGCTGGATTTCGGGGGGCTTGCGCCGGTCGTGGTCGCTCTGGACGGTCAACCCGTGTCACCTCATGTACCAGACGATGACATCGTGGTGGTCGGTCCGGCCATGCGTGTCGATTTGGTGATTGATATGACCGGCAAGCCCGGAGAGAGCCTGACCATCACCGATGTCTTCTACAGGGATCTGGAATACCGTCTGGTCGATCTCGCCTACGGGCCGGATCGGTTACGGGACGCGGTCCCGGACTGGTCGATGGAACTGCCACCCAACCCGCTGGCCGAACCCGATATGCAAGCTGCCACGCGGCATCAGATCATCTTTAATGGCGGCATGATGGGGCAGATGATGATGGGCGGCGGCATGGGGTCCATGATGGAGCAGATGCGCGAAGGCAACATGTGGTTCATCAACGGCAAAGCAGCAACGGGGCACATGATGGATCCATTGCTGGTCCTGCCGCAGGGTACGTCGCATGTGCTGCAGATGGACAATCGCACCGCGTGGCATCACCCGATGCATCTTCATGGACATTCGTTCCGTGTGATCACACGGAGCGGGCAACCGACACGGCATCGCGAATGGCAGGACACCGTCCTGATGGCACCGGAGGAACGGGTCGAGATCGCCTTCGTGGCGGACAATCCGGGAGACTGGATGTTCCATTGTCACATCCTGGAACACCAGGCGGCCGGCATGATGGGCATCATACGTGTCGATCCTGGCACGACCAAAACCTGAAACAATCTCACGTAACGATCACCACGAAAGGAAAGAACCGATGAAGAAACTAATTGGACTTGCCAGTCTTGGCACCGCAGGTGCTGCCGCTGTCCTTGCAATGAGCCTGAATGCCGCGCCTGCAGCAGCGCAAGAGGCCACGCTCTACAAGAACCCGCAATGCGGATGCTGCGAGAGCTATGCGGACTACCTGCGCGAGAATGGCTTCACGGTCGAGGTAAAGCCGACCCATGATCTGGCTCAGATCAGCCGTGATGCAGGTATCCCGGACGATTTCCAGGGCTGCCATACGACCTTTCTGGGTGACTACGTCGTCAGCGGTCATGTGCCAATTGATGTCGTCAACAAGTTGCTTGATGAGCGCCTGGACATTGCCGGTCTGACACTTCCCGGCATGCCGTTGGGATCGCCGGGTATGGGGGGCGCGAAGCAGGAACCGTTCAAGATTTACACCGTCGAAGAAGGTGTGAACCCGACCGTCTATGCGGTCGAATGATTAATTGCGCGGACTGGTGCGATCCCGTGCCTGACCGGTTTCAAGGGAAAACAAAGGATGAAGTGCATGATGATGGATGGTGGAATGATGGGTGGCGGCATGATGATCGCGATGGGACTGGTTTGGTTACTCATCGTGGCGGTGCTGGTGCTCGCGGCAATCGCCTTGGTCAAATACATCCGCTCGGACAGCGGAAAATAGAAATGCGCCAAGATGCGGAATGAGGGCGACAGCAACGGCGACGGCCTGTTGTCGATGGGGATTGGTCTGGGGGCGTGCGTCCTGCTTGTCGTGGCATCGATAGTCGCACTCTCGTTGTATTTGGATAGCCAGAAGAAGGCACAAGCGACATGAAAAACACCATTAGGCTCGCCGCGGTCTTGCTCGCCACAACGGTCTCTCCCGTTTCGGCGGAGAGCGACTTGCGCATGGGCGAGCGTCTCTATCAGGAGAATTGTGCCAGTTGTCATGGCGCAAACCTGGAGGGGCAGCCTGATTGGCGCACCCGATTGCCGAACGGCAGATTGCCTGCCCCGCCGCATGATGCGTCGGGTCATACCTGGCATCATACGGACCGCGTATTGTTCGACATCGTGAAACGCGGACCGGCGGCGATTGTCGGGGCCGGTTATGAAAGCGACATGCCCGGATATGAGGGCGTACTGACAGATGACGAAATCACGTCGATCGTCGACTACATCAAGAGCACCTGGCCCGACAAAGAACGTGCCTTTCAGAGTGAGCGGACCCGCGAGGACCAGCAAGCACAGCCATGACCAGCTATCGTGACAATATGACTGTTCCCACGCCCCGCCGGAGAAATCTCGGCTTTGTGCTGGTGCCCGTCGTGGCTTTGGCCCTTATGGTCCTGTTTGGCTGGGGGCTTTTCAGCGAGGGCGATGATCTGCCGTCCGCGCTTATCGACAAGCCTGTACCGGAGTTTGCACTCGCTCCGGTGCTCGGCCGCGAGGAAGGTCTTTCGACGCAGGACCTGATCGGCCATGTTTCGCTGGTGAACGTCTTTGCCTCGTGGTGTGTGCCCTGCCGCGCCGAACATCCGCTATTCATGGAATTGAGCGCCACGGGCGAAGTGCCGCTCTACGGGATCAACTACAAGGATCCGCCCGAACAGGCGCGCGCCTGGCTAGACGAACTGGGTGATCCCTACACCCGCATCGGGGCCGACATAAACGGACGTGCGGGAATCGAGTGGGGTGTTTACGGCGTGCCTGAAACCTATGTCATCACTTCCGACGGCACCATTGCCTACCGCCATGTCGGCCCCATCACGCGAGCGATTCTGGAGGAAACCCTTTTGCCGATCGTCCGTGATCTGAAAACCCAAGCCGGCAAGGAGCCAACGCCATGAAATATCTCAAAACGGCGCTGCTCGTCTGGGCATTGTCCGTCGGCACGGCGTTTGCCGGGCCGCAAGGCTTCGCACTGCACGACACGCCGCAGCCGGTGATCAATGTGCGCTACGAGACCGAGGACGGCAGCCGTGGGGACATGGAGGATTTTCGTGGCAAGGTGATCCTCGTGAACGTTTGGGCAACCTGGTGCGTCCCCTGCCGGGAAGAGATGCCGACGCTGGATGCACTTCAGGCGGAACTTGGCGGCGACCGTTTCGAGGTTGTCGCCCTGTCCATCGACAGGGCCGGGTCGCCCGTCGTGCGGCGGTTCTACGACGAGATCGGTGTCAACAATCTCAAGATGTATGTCGACAAGACCATGCTGTCGATGACCGCGCTGCGCACCGTCGGTCTGCCGACAACGATCCTGATCGACGCGCAGGGGCGGGAGCTTGGGAGACTGGTCGGCCCGGCCGAATGGGATGATCCCGAGATGGTCTCCTTCTTGCGAGGCTTTATCGAATAAGCGCCCCTGAAAGAGCGCCGCCCGCCCTTGACCGCCCAGTTATCAGAATGACCAGTACTCAAACTTCAGAAGGATTTTCCGGATGACCGACATATCATCTTCCAACGATGCGGGTGCCGCCGACATCGAAAGCGCAGGCAACTGGCCCCGGTGGTTGACGCGCAGACGACTGCTGTTCGTCGGTGCGGCAACCGTTATGGGCGGCGGCATGGCGCTGAACTGGGGATGGCTCACCGCGATCGGTCTCGCGCCTGTCTTGGTTTCGCTGGCACCCTGTGCCGCGATGTGCGGGCTCGGTCTGTGCATGAAGGGCGGGTCCGGCGGGAAATGCGACGATGCGGGTGGTGGCAAGCCCGATCAATCCGAAAGGTGATGCAGTTGATTGTCTATCTGACCCGGCGCGCCGCCTTGGCGACATTTGCGGCCACGATCGCCTTTCCGGCCTCCGCCGATCATCCGGGTGAAAATCTGGATGCCCGGATGTTCGAGATGGAGCCATACTTCCAGGCCATCGACGCGGCACAGGCCCCGGATTTCGAGTTGCTGAATGCGGAGGGCAATCCTGTGCGCTTGGCGGATTTCAGCGAAAGGGTCGTCATCCTGCATTTCATCTACGCCAACTGCCCGGATATCTGCCCGCTCCATGCGGAAAAGATCGCGGCGGTCCAGGCTTCGATCAACGACGGGCCGATGAGGGATCTGGTGCAATTCATCTCGATCACAACCGATCCCGTGAATGACACGCCGGACGTTCTGCGCGACTACGCGGACCGGCATGGGCTCGATCCGAGCAACTGGGTCATTCTGACCAAACGGCCCGATCAGAGCGACGACGCGACGCGCCTTGTGGCGCGGGACTATGGGCTCGAGTTCACCACGACCGCCGACAGCGACATGATGATGCACGGTGCGGTCACCCATGTCGTGGATATCGGCGGGCGGTTCGCCGCAAAGTTCCATGGCATGGATTTCAAGAATGTGAACCTGATCCTCTATGTCAGCGAGTTGATCAACAATGCCCAGCATCGACGCCGGGAACGCAGTTGGTGGGACCGGGTGACAGGGGTGTTTCAATGAGTGTCACCGCGACTGGCGTCATGCCATCTTCGGCGGATGGAATATCCCTGACAGCGCTACGTCGGTATTTTTCGGTAATCATCCCGGCCAATCTGATCTGGGAGTTCGCCCATATGCCGCTCTACACGATCTGGAACGAGGGCACCTGGGGTGAGATCGTCTTCGCCGCGGTTCATTGCACGGGTGGCGACATCCTGATTGCCATGAGCGCGCTGGTGCTTGCCTTGATGCTGACCGGCCGTGGCTGGCCCTTCGTGGCTCCGACGCGACGCTCGGTAACCGTCCTGACGGTGGTGTTCGGGTTGGGATATACGCTGTTCAGCGAATGGCTCAACATCGTGATCCGCGCGGCTTGGGCCTATTCGGACCTGATGCCGATCATTCCGGTCCTCGATGCAGGGCTGTCGCCCGTGCTGCAATGGATCGTAATCCCGCTGATTGCCTTCTGGTGGGCGGCGCGACCCTTCAGCGCCGAGCATAAAGCATGATGGATATTTCCGGCATCGGCATCTTCGCGGCCTTTCTGGCGGGGGCCATTTCCTTCCTGTCACCCTGCGTCCTGCCACTGGTTCCGGGCTATGTTTCCTACATCGCAGGCCAGCCGGATTTGCGCACGACGCGATCGGTCGGCCTGCGGGCACGCGCCGGGGCACTTGGCCTAAGCACCTGCTTCGTTCTGGGGTTCTCCACGGTCTTTGTCGCGTTGGGGGCCGGGGCCAGCGCGCTCGGGTCGTTGCTGCTGACTTGGCGCACTGAGCTCAACTATCTGGGCGGGGCGATCATCATCCTGTTCGGACTGGTCATGCTGGGTGCCTTCCGTCTGGAAGCGTTCTCGCGTGACACCCGCTTCACACTCGACATTCCGGGGGGTCGCCCGCTTGGAGCCTACGTCCTGGGCTTGGCCTTCGCCTTTGGATGGACGCCCTGCATCGGGCCGATCCTCGGCGCAATCCTGACGCTCAGTTCGACATCCGGCGGTATGTCGGACGGCATCTGGCTGTTGTCGATCTATTCCGCAGGGCTGGGCGTGCCGTTCCTGCTGGCCGCGCTGTTCACCGACGCCATCGCCGCACGGGTCAGACAGATCGGCAAAGCCGGTCGCTGGCTCTACAAGGGCGCGGGCGTCGCCATGATCATCATGGGCGTTGCCATCATGACCGGCCAATTGTCCCGGTTTGCCTACTGGCTTCTGGGAACCTTCCCATTCTTGGCCTCAATCGGTTAGTCTTCCTCGGCATTCCTGATGTGAAGCCAGATCAGTGCTGACCCGATGACAAGAAAGATCAGGTTGAGGAAGAACGTGTAATCGATGCTGAACCGGACCATTTCCTGAAGCGAAGGCCGCTCGGTCGGGATCATCCCTACGAGAGCGAACAGGTAATGCACCGTAATTCCCGCAGCGACCATGCACAGGTACAGCAAGCCTGAAAGATAGAGCGCATACTGCCAGCCGTAATATTTTGCGTGCACCCATATCACCGTGGCAGCAACAAGATCGGCTCCGAGAAAGGCGATCACGCCTCCGAACGACGCATCACGCGACCAGAGCATCGCAGCCAGGGGGACATTGCCCATCGACCCGATGAAGGTGAAGAAGGCCACGACCGGTGCCACCAGCGCGTTTTCAAGAACGATCAGGAAGCCCGGCGCGTCCTGCGCACCGCCATCTCCGACCAGAAAGATCGCGTTCCAGAAGCTCTGCGGCACAAAGACGGAAATGAAACCCGCGACCGTGAAGCCGAAGAGGATCTCCTTCCAGACCATCTTCCATTCCATGAAGAAAGCGCGGGCGATCCGGTCCCATCCTTCGCGGGACAGCAGTTTGTCGCGGAACGAACCCTTCATGGTCTGGTCCCTGTCCATACCTTCGTCGGACTGGGCCTTCTCCGCATGCTCTTTTGCGCTTTCGACAAACGACCTTGGAAGCCATATCAGGGTGAGGGCATAGGCGTAGATCGTCATCAGGATGCCAAGCATGAAATTTGCCACCATGAATTTCCAGCCCAGCAGGACCAGAAGGACGATTCCAAGCTCGATCACCAGATTTGTCGATGAAATCAGGAAGGCGATCGAATTGACCGGATGCGCACCCTTCACGAGGATCGAACGCGACGCGGCAAGAGCCGCGAAGGAACAGGACGATGACACAAACCCAAAGAAGCCGGCAATGCCTGCCTTCCTGGCACCACGGTCGCCAAGAACACGCGCCATCTGATCCCGTGTCACGAAAATCTGGATGCCTGCGGAGATGATATACCCGAAGATGAGCGCCCAGAGCGCCTTCCAGAGCATGCCCGCCCCGGTCGTGAATGCTTCGATTATCTGGTCCATTCAGCTTGACCCTTTTTCGCAGTGCTGTCCGACTTGCGCATCTATCGGGAGAACGAGTCCGAGGGATATGAAAACGGCACCCGCCTTTCAGCCGATCAGATAGACTCTGATCGGCATCCAGATCCCCATGACCATCATCATCAGGTTCTCTGTGAGCGAGACAAAGCCGAGCGGTACGTTGCTGTCGCCGCCGACGCAGGCGCACTTCAATTCACGCTTGTCGATATAGACCGCCTTGAAAACCGATACTGCGCCAACAGTGCCGATGAACAAGGCCACCGGTGCCGAAAGCCAGGTCAGCGCCCCGGCGACCATGAGGATACCTGCGAAAGCCTCTCCAAACGGATAGATCTTGCCATAACGCACCCACCGACGCGCCAGCAGGTCGTAGTTCAGGAACATGGTCGAGAAGCTCTCGACATCCTGAAGTTTTTGTACCGCCAGAAAGCACATCGAGATCGAAATGAACCATTCCAGCCCGCGCAGGGTGAAAATGTTCTCGAAGCTGTACCACGACAAACCGAGCGCCATCAGGAACGCGACGGCAAAGATCGTGATCACCGGCTGGTAGGACGTGTCCGAGCGTTCGTCTTCCGGCGCATCGATGCCGAAATGGACCCGAAGGTCGTCATATCCGCCTATCCGCTCGTCCCCGATCCAGGTTTGCGGGGTGGTTTCGACGCCGTGCTCTTCCATGAACGCGTCGGTTTCCTCACGCGTGGTCAAAGGGTGATCCTCGACTTCGAAACCCTTGCGCTCCAGCAGGTCCTTGGATTTGAGCCCATAGGGACAGAGGTGGTCGGGCATCACCATCCGGTAAAGCTTGGCTGTCTGGGTTGTGTCTCTTGGCATGTCATATCCTCCGTTTCAGGGTTCAGGCGTCGCAGCCATAATAGCCGCGATAGCCTGCCCGCAGGCCGGCATCGAGTTCGAGCACGAGGTTGGCGTCCTGCACTTCACCACTGTTTTCCAGCGCCGCAGCCCCGTCCGGCGCACTGAGGCTTACGGACATTCCTTCGGTGCTCAGGGTGCCGGTTGCGTCGGTTGAACCAAGACGCACCAGGTCGCCGCTGATCTTTGCCAGCGCCGCCGGGGCACCGTCGATCTGTCCTGTGGCAAGCACAGGTTTGCTGGTCGTCGTATACTTGAAGGTGCAGATGGCCCCATCCGGGAAAAGCTGCGCGATCTCATCGCCAGTCAGGAATTCCAGATCAAGGATGGCGATTTCGGCGGATGAGAGTGCCTCGTTCAGATCGACGATGCGGGCTGAACCATCCAGACCCTCATCAGCCGCGTCACCATTCGTGTCGATGTCATTCACCAGATACCGCATTTCGGCGATTTCTTTGTCTTGGGCAAAGATGATCTCGTCAGCCAGTTTGCGCACCCGAGGGTCAGAAATGTTGGCGCGGCTCGATGTCATGATCGCGATCGAATGGTGCGGGATCATTGCCTTCATGTAGCTGGTATCGCCCACGGTCACCTGGCTCCGGACCAGCCAGAGGGATCCGGCAAACACCACGGCGCCGCCAATAAAGATGGCAGCGTTGATCGCCTTGCTGGAGTACATTGACAGCATGAAGCCCAGCATGATGATCGCCATTATGGCCCCCATCAGCACGGCCATATAGGCGCGTGTTTCGGACCAGAAGATATGGCTCAGCAGATAGGTGTTGAGATACATCAGGATGAACATCACCACCGTGGATGTGGCGATCATCGCGAAAAAGCGTAGGTATGTCATTGGCGACCTCCAGTCTCGAAAAATTGATGTCCTATAGAAGGAACAACATTGCTGCGCTGGAATGTTCCGTAGTTTTCGGGAAAGTTCGGCTTTTGCAGACGTCAGAGCTACCCGGACGCCTTGCTGATACTGCCCGCCTTTTGTTCCATCGCCAGATCGGCCAAGATGGGGCAATCGGGGCGGTGATCACCCGCGCATGCATCCACAAGATGCGACAGCGTCGCGCGCATTTCGGTCAGTTCGGCGATCTTGCTGTCAATCCGATCAAGATGCTCTTCGGCAATCTGCTTTACCTCGGCACTGGCGCGGTCAGTATCGGCATAAAGCTTCAGCAGGCTCCGGCAATCCTCGATGGTGAATCCAAGGGCCCGTGCCCGGCCGAGAAAGGCCAGCTTGTGCACGTCGCTTTGCCGAAAGCTGCGATAGCCATTTGAACTGCGCAGCGGTTCGACAAGACCGATGTCTTCGTAGTAGCGGATCGTTTTGGCGGGAAGGCCGGAAAGGTCGGCCACATCTCCGATGTTCATAATCGTTTCCTCCTTGAGTTCATTCAGCTGGAATCGGGGATGCCGAGGCTTCGGAGACGGGGCGCGCCGTTTCGTCCATCGCCGGGCGCACGCGGCGCAGCCGCAGCGCATTCGTCAGCACGAAGACAGAGCTGAGAGCCATCGCACCTGCTGCCAGAACGGGTGAGAGCAGAAGTCCTGACACCGGATAAAGCACGCCCGCCGCAACCGGGATCAGGGCGACGTTGTATCCAAATGCCCAGAAAAGGTTCTGACGGATGTTGCGCATGGTGCTCCGCGACACCTCGAGGGCGTTCACGACGCCGCGCAGATCGCCGGACATCAGCACCACATCTGCGGATTCGATGGCCACGTCTGTACCGGTGCCGATGGCGATACCCACGTCCGAATGGGCAAGCGCGGGTGCGTCGTTGATCCCGTCGCCAACGAACGCGATGCGCTTGCCCGCGCCGCGCAGATCGTCGAGCGCCGCCACCTTACCGTCGGGCAGAACGCCAGCGATCACATGGTCGATGCCGATTTCGCGGGCGATAGCCTCTGCCGTTTCGCGCTTGTCACCGGTGATCATGGCGACCTTCAGTCCCTGTGCGTGCAAGGCGCGGATTGCAGCGGCGCTGGACGGCTTCACCGGATCGGACACCGCGATGACGGCGGCGACACGACCGTCGATCGCCGCGAAAAGTGCGGTGCGGCCCTGTTCGGCCAGCCGACGCTCCTCGTCGGCCAGATCGCTGATTGTCAGCCCCTCGCGGGTCATCAGGCGGTCGGCCCCGACAAGCACCTCGCGGCCCGCCACTTTTGCCCGCACGCCGTGGCCGGTGATGGATTCAAAATCCTTAGCGTCATGCCGCGCGACGCCCTCGACCTTTGCCGCGCGCACAATCGCCTCGGCGATCGGGTGTTCCGATTGCGCCTCGACAGCGGCGACAAGCGTCAGCACCTCGGTGCGGTCAAAGCTGTGCACAAGCACGAGATCGGTCAGTTCCGGGCGGCCCTGGGTCACCGTTCCGGTCTTGTCCAGCGCCACCACATCCACGCTGGATAGCTGTTGCAACGCGTCGCCCTTGCGGAAGAGCACGCCCATCTCGGCGGCACGTCCCGTGCCGACCATGATCGACGTTGGCGTGGCAAGACCCATCGCGCAGGGGCAGGCGATGATCAGCACGGATACGCCAGCCACCAGCGCAAATGACAGCGCGGGCGAAGGACCGACCAACAGCCAGACAATCACCGTCAACAGCGCCAATGCCATGACCGCGGGCACGAACCACAGGGTGATCCGGTCCACCAGCCCTTGGATCGGCAGCTTGGCGCCCTGCGCCTCTTCGACCATCCGGATGATCTGGGCCAGCGTCGTGTCGGCACCCACACGCGTCGCGCTAAACCGGAAGGCACCGCTGCCGTTGACGGTGCCGCCGGTGACGGGATCGCCCACGGATTTGGCGACCGGCACCGGTTCGCCGGTGATCATACTCTCATCCACACGGGCACTGCCTTCGGTCAGCTCACCATCCACTGCGATCCGCTCGCCAGGGCGCACGATCAGAATGTCGCCAGCGACGATGCGGTCGATGGCCACATCCTGCGGCTCCCCGTCAACCAGCATACGGGCCGTCTTTGCCTGAAGGCCCAGCAGCTTCTGGATCGCAGCCCCGGTCCGGCCCTTTGCGCGGGCCTCCAGCCAGCGGCCCAGAAGGATCAGCACCACGATGACGGCCGCTGCCTCGAAATAGACCGCGCGCGATCCCGCGGGCAGCAGCGTCGGTGCGAAAAGCGCCACAAGTGAATAGATGTAGGCCGCCGATGTGCCAACCGCGACAAGGCTGTTCATGTCCGGCGCGCCTTTCAACAGTGCCGGGAAACCGCGTGTGTAGAAAGCACGTCCTGGCCAGAGCAGGACTGCCGTGGTCAACACGAACTGGATCATCCAGCTGGCCCGATGGCCGATGGTGTCGCCGATGAGACCGTGCATCCCGGGGATCAGATGTGCGCCCATCTCGAGCAAAAATACGGGCAGGGCGAGGGTCGTCGCCACGACAGTCCGGCGAGCCAGAACCCGTGCCTCTTCGTTCTTGCGGGCTCCTGCGTCTTCCGATGAACTGTCTTCGGCCCGCGTGGCGGGGTAACCCGCGTCGCTGGCCGCCTTGATAAGGTCGGCAACCGCGACTGCGCCCTCCAGATAGCTGACAGTAGCGGTTTCCGAGGCCAGGTTGACGTTCACGTCCAGCACGCCCGGCAGCACTGCCAGTGCCTTGTCCACCCGACCGACGCACGAGGCACAGGACATAGATGAAATGTTCAGACGTACGCTCCGGCTCCGGGCCGGATAGCCGATCTCCTGAAGGGTCGTGGCGATTTCGGCGATGCGCTCCGGTGCGTCGATCTGCGCCTGGGCGGTCTCTCTGGCGAGATTGACACGGACATCGCTGACCCCCGGCAGAGCCGTGAGGCCACGTTCCACGCGCCCGACGCAGGAAGCGCAGGACATGTTTTGCAGGGAAAGCCGAAGGGTGCGCGGATCCGACATGAGAATCTCCTTGTTCTGATACTCCTGCAGATAGGGCCTCCAGTTACTGGAAGGTCAACAGGCATGTAGAATAAAATTCTGGCCATTGACCTTCCCGCGCCGGAACGCCTTACATGCATGTCGTCAAAGGAGATTGCGATGTTCAAATTCAGCGTACCGAACATGAGTTGCGGCCATTGTACCGCTTCCATCCAAAAGGCCATTATGGCGGCCGACCCAGATGCAACGGTTTCGTGCGATCTGACTGCACGTATCGTCGACGTCGACAGCACTCTGGATGAAACTGCATTGGCCGCAGCGATCAGCGATGCGGGCTACAGGTCTGAGAAGCTGGCAGAGGTTCAGTAGCCAAGATGCGTCAGCAACGCTCCGCTGGACGGAGATAGTGGCTCTCTCTCTATGTCGCTGATATGCAGCACTCTCTGACAGCAGCGGCCAAAACTCGCCTGTTTCAAAAAAAGCGACAAACCTTCCTGCGCAGGACGGATTGACTGTACTGCACAGGTCTCCGATGTTCGCGGCATGAGCTTTCGAGTTTTCATATCAAGCTGGTCAAGGGTGTTTACGTGCATTGCGTTTGCGCTGGCATTGGTATTGTCACCACCTTCTGCCGCTCACGCGGCATCCGGCATGCATGACGGACATCAAGCCAAGTCTGTTGGTGTCGTTGGTGCTGCCATGACTCATGACACCGGAAGCGATGCGCATCACGCGCATGAGACGCTTAGGGTCGCAAGCGACATTGACATCGCAGCGTCCGACAAGGATGGCAAAGAGCAACAATCTCAAGAGTGTTGCAACGGCATCTGTATTTCTGTCGTCTTCATCGAAGACACTAGGATCAGAGCAGAGCCGGTTGGTACAAGTGAATATGTCATTCTGGACGGTCAAACGTATTCGGTAGAAACAGCAGGGTTTCTTCGGCCCCCTCGATTCTTGATCTGAACCGGCGCCCAAATCGGGTGTGAGCCTTGCGCAGATTCTGCGTGAGACAACGTTCACCAATCAGGTTACTTTCATGAAAATTCATATACTTATGGGGGCTTCGGCCCTCGGGCTTGGCGCATGCGCCTATGAGCCCACCCCGTTGCCGTCCGTCGCGACCCAACAGGCCGTCGTCAACACGGCAGTTTCATCGCCGATCAGCTATCAGGACCCCTTGGCGGGCTACACCTATCGCGGCCCTACAGGTCCCCGCGACTGGCGTTCCGTCAATCAAGAACAGACGGAGGGCAACTGATGCGGGTATCGAAGTTTCCGCTGGTTTTCGGCTTTCCGCTAATCTTGGGTGCCTGTGCTGCAGCTGTACCGGGCATCTACACGAAACCAAAAGCTGGCTTTTCCAACATTTCCAGCCAGGTCACACCAGCCATCGGCAAACGGACAGCCTTCGCCGAAACCCAGGCCGAAAACGAGGCCTTGAAGAAGCAGGTGCACGCAATGGTGTACCGCAAGACCATTTCGGCGGACACCGCCGTTCAGGTCGCGCTTCTGAACAACAAAGGGTTGCAGGCGTCCTATGCGAACGTTGGCCTATCGGCCGCAGAGGCCTGGCAGCAATCGACGCCGGAAAACCCGATCGTGTCGATTGGTATACTGGGCATCGGTGCGCCCGAACTGGGTGCCTACAGGGCGATCGAGGGACTGATCCGGTCGAACGTGCTCGATGCCACCACTCGCAAGCAGCGTACGGCCATTGCAGACGCAAACTTCCGGCAGGCTCAACTGAGCGCCGTGAACGACACACTCGCACTGGCCAATCAGACGCGGAAGGCATGGGTCGATGCCGTAGCCGCCTTCGAGGCTGTGAGTTATCTCCGCCGTGCGAAGGCGACGTCTGACGCCGGATCGGAATTGGCTATGAGGCTGGGTGAGACCGGCGCACTCAACAAAGCTGGACAGGCCCGCGAGCAGGCATTCAATGCCGAACTCGCTGGACAACTTGCCCAGGCACGATTGAGTGCTACCCGGTCCAAGGAGGCTTTGACCAGGCTCATGGGGCTGTGGGGCACCGAAGTCGACTATTATGTGCCCGATGCCCTTCCTGCGCTGCCGCGTTCCGTCGGCCGTGTGACTGACATCGAAGCGAAAGCATTGCGAAATCGGGTTGATCTGCGCGTTGCCAAACTTGGCCTGGAAGCACAGGCCAAGGCGTTTGGTCTGACTGATCAGACTCGCATTATCAGCGATCTCGAATTCATTCCCGGGTTCGAAGCGGAGCGGGAAATTGAGGACGGAGAAACGGAGACCGTGACCACCCCTCAGGTGGAGGTGGAGTTCGCAATCCCGATTTACGACACCGGGAAGGCACGGATGCGCAAGGCGGAATTGTCGTACCTGCAAGCAGCTAACGTGCTGGCAGAAAGAGCCGTCAACGTGCGGTCCGAAGCGCGTGGTGCTGAAGCCTCCTATCACGCCGCGTATAAGATCGCCCGCCACTATCGCGACGTTCTGGTGCCGCTACGCACGACCGTCGAAGAAGAGGGGCTGCTGTCTTATAACGGCATGATCACCAACACTTTCGAGCTGCTGACAGACGTGCGCGAGAAACTGGGCGCATCACTGGAAGCGGCAAACGCAAAACGCGAATTCTACATGGCACAGGCTGATCTGACCGCTGCGATCTATGGCGGCGGCGAAGGCGGTGGCGGTGCTGGTGGAGAAGGCGCGACACTTGCCGCCGGTGGCGGCGCAGGACACTGAAAGGAACTGACATGCTAAATAGACGTCAATTACTCGGAGCCGGCGCGGCAGGTGCAACGCTGGTATCTTCGAAAGCCTGGGGTCAAACCCTGAACATGGGCCTGCCCGAAGCTGCCCAAATGGATAGCGCAGCAACGGCGATCACGGCGCGTCCCAATTCCGGGCCGGACTACACACCTGTGGTCACATTGAACGGGTGGACCCTGCCGCACCGGATGAACAACGGGGTGAAAGAATTTCACCTCGTGGCCGAACCGGTAGAACGCGAGCTTGCCGACGGCATGATCGCGCATTTGTGGGGCTACAACGGCCAATCCACCGGCCCGACGATCGAAGCAGTCGAAGGCGACCGGGTGCGCATCTACGTCACCAATAAGCTGCCGGAAGGCACAACGGTGCACTGGCACGGGCTCATTCTTCCTTCAGGCATGGATGGGGTCTCCGGATTGAGCCATCCAAGCATCCCGCCGGGCAAAACCTTCGTCTACGAATTCGACTTGGTGAAGTCCGGAACGTTCATGTACCACCCCCACGGCGATGAAATGACCCAGATGGCGATGGGGATGATGGGCATGTTCGTGGTCCACCCCAAGGATCCCACATTCATGCCGGTGGATCGTGATTTCCTGATCATGCTGAATGCTTTCGACATCGATCCGGGTACCTATGTACCCCGCATCATGACGATGACGGATTTCAACCTTTGGACCTGGAACAGCCGGATCTTCCCCGACATTGATCCGCTGGTCGTGAACAAGGGCGACCGGGTGCGAGTACGGGTTGGGAACCTTACGATGACGAACCACCCGATCCATATGCACGGCTATGACTTCAAGGTCACCTGCACGGATGGCGGCTGGGTGCCGCCTGAAGCACAGTGGCCGGAGGTCAGCATCGACATTCCCGTAGGTGCGATGCGCGCCTACGAATTCGTCGCCGATCATCTGGGAGATTGGGCGATCCATTGCCACAAATCGCACCATACGATGAACGCCATGGGCCATGACGTGCCGACGTTCATCGGGGTGAACAAGAAGCCGCTGACCCAGAAGATCCGTCAATTCCAGCCGGAATACATGCCGATGGGCATGTCCGGCATGGGGGACATGGCAAAAATGGAAATGCCGCTACCCGACAATACCATCCCGATGATGACGGGTTGGGGCCCGTACGGACCCATCGAGATGGGCGGCATGTTTTCGGTCGTGAAGGTGCGGGACGGCATCGACGCGGACGATTACTCCGATCCCGGCTGGTACGAGAATCCTCCGGGCGAGATGGCCTACGAATGGACCGGCGAATTACCCGAATTTGCCTCCAACAACAGCCCCAAGACCATTCTCACACCGAAACCAACCTCGAAGGGCTGAGCGGCCCTTCGTCATCTCCAACCTAACCAACCTACAGGACAATAAAATGCAAAAGATACTTCTCAGCACGGCCATCACTCTCACACTTGCCACGGGCGCTTATGCATCTCCCGGGCATACCAGCAAAGCTGAAACGGCGGCACCGCAGATGGACATCGGTGTCCCTGGTGACGCCGCCAAGGTGGACCGCACAATCGACGTCACTTTGCTCGAAAACGATGAGGGCCAGATGCTGATCGAGAGTGAGCCGATGGATATCAAGGAGGGCGAAACCATCCGCTTCAACATCACCAACAAGGGTGAGCTGGAGCATGAATTCGTCCTCGACACGGTAGAGCGGAATGCCGAGCACAAGATCGAAATGGCCAAGATGGATATGGAACACGACGATCCGAACCGTATCCGTCTCGATGCGGGCGCGTCGGGTGAGGTTGTCTGGACTTTCGCGAATTCTGGTACGTTCGAAGCGGCGTGCCTGATCCCTGGCCACTACGAATCCGGCATGCACCGTGAGGTCGCAGTCGGTGACCAGATGGCCCAAGCTGACGTGGAATACACGAGCGGGACCATCAAGAAAATCGACGCCAAGGCCGGCAAGGTCACAATCATCCACGGCCCTCTGGTCAACCTCGATATGCCCGCGATGACTATGGTGTTTCGCGCCGACGAAGCAATGATGGCCAAGATGGCGGAAGGTCAGGGCATCGAATTCGTCGCTGACCGGGTCAAGGGTAAACTGACCGTCACGCAGATGAAGTAACTACAAACAATGGGGTCGGGGGTAAACACTCCGGCCCCATCGCCTTGATCGCTTGGCCCGAGCAAGCAAGAAGATCCCATAAAATCAAGCGCTACGGAGGTAGCCGAGCATGAAGAATTTCCTGAGAACCTGCACCATCGCCCTTGCGCTCGTCCTTCCGGCTTTTTCAGTAGGCGCTTCCAGTGGGAAGGGCCAGCAGCCTCACGCCCGAGCCTTCGAAATGCTTGGCCATGATCCGATCGGGAAACCCGGTGATGGCTCCTCGATCGACAGGACGATTGAATTGTCCATCAGGGAGACAGAAAGCGGCTACATGCTTTTCGAGCCGGACGCGATCCAGATTGAAAGGGGGTCGGTCATCCGGTTTTCGATCGGCAATGCCGGCAGACTGGATCACGAGTTCTTTCTTGGCTCCTTTGACGAGGTTGCAGAACACCAGCAGTGGATGCGCGAACATCCCGATATGCAACATGACAACGCCAATTCAGTTTCGATCCCTAGTGGACAAAATGCCGAGTTGATCTGGGAGTTCTCCGATATGGCCAACCTGGAGTTCGTATGCTTGATCCCCGGCCACCGGGAAGCGGGCATGTGGGGCGTCATCATCGTGCACGACCACCTTGCGCCGAAATCCAAGGGCTAGACTTTTCAATGTCACTCTTGGACAGGTATCACCTGCTTGTACACGACGTAGCTGCCGCCTTTGGGTACGACTACAACGATGCCACGCCAGACTGGGTGCATCCGTTCATTCATCTCATACTGGTCTTGGCCCCCGCGCTGCTGATCACCGTTGGCTCATATCTTGCTATTCGCGGCATTCTGAAGCTTTGGAAGTACCGCAGCACGCCGGCGTTACACACAGAGCCCATACGAGGGCTTGAAAAAAGTCTTTTCAAGACTGTCTTGCGCTACTCCAGAAGTCAGCAGGCATTGATGATATTGGTTAGCCTCATCGCAATGCCTATACTCTATCTGACTTTAGAACTGCCAAAACAGATCGTAAACAACGCTCTGGATTCAGGCCGTTTCCCGATTGCCATTTTGGGACAAGACCTCGATCAGGTCGTTTTCCTCATGCTGCTTTGCGGTCTTTACCTTCTGGCGATCATCCTGAACGGGCTAAACAAATATGGCCTTAATGTTTTCAAAGGGTATGTCGCTGAGCGTTTTCTGCGGCGCTTCCGCCTGCTGGTCTATCGGCACTGGCGCAGCGATCCAGACGCTCGAAACCAGAGCGAAATCATCCCTATTCTCGCACAGGAAGTTGAGCCCATAGGTGGCTTTGCTGCAGATGTCCTTGCGCTACCAATCCTGCAAGGCGGTACGCTTCTGACGATCCTGTCTTTCATGTTCGTTCAGGACCCTGTGTTGGGTGCCGCCGCACTGACGGTGCTGCCAATTCAACTCGTGCTGCTGCCCAAGCTACAACGCCGGGTCAACGCCCTTTCACGCACAAGGATCAGGGAAGTCCGACAACTTGGCAGGCAGCTCAGCGATCAGTTGCGCGAACGACAGGTCAATCCGGCCGGGCTGCTGCCAGTGAGTACAAGTTTTAGAGAGCTTGAGCGCGTGCGCAGGAAGATTTTCCGTCTGAAGTTCTTCATCAAGGCCCTCAACAATTTTCTGACCGCGCTGACGCCCTTCCTGTTCTACTCTTTGGGTGGATATTTTGTCATCGAAGGTCGCATTACACTCGGCGCGCTGGTGGCCGTCCTGGCAGCACACAAGGACTTCTCGGCACCGCTGAAAGAGCTCTTCAATTACTATCAGACGCTGGAAGACACGCGGATCCGGTATCAGGAAATCATGGCCTTTTTAAACAAATCGATTCAGCCATTGGGGCATGCTCAGCCAGACAACACTGCGCCACAAGAGGCTGGCCAATTCGAGCGATCCAAGCAGAGATACCCAGCTCTGTCTTTGGTAGGGCAGGGGGCCATAGCAACATCATGAAGGAGTTTGATGGGATGAAATGGGCAGCGATATTCTTTGCTTTGATCGCCGTTGCTTCAGCAGGCTGGTACATCATGCAGCCGGATTACTCTCAAACGGGTACGCAGACGGATGAGGGCGTCGCGCTTCCCGCAGGCGCGCTTGTAACTGTCACGCTACCAGCAAGTTTTACAGAGCAGGAGCAAATCGGCGCAGGCGCTTATGATGCGGTCTGTGCCGTGTGCCACGGCCTGAACGGGCAAGGCCGGGATGGCGTTGCTCCACCGCTTGTTCACAAGATTTACGAACCGAGCCATCACAGCGACATGGCGTTTGTCCTCGCGGCGCAAAATGGAGTGCGGGCGCATCATTGGAAATTTGGAAACATGCCAGCGGTTGAAGGCGTGACGCGATCAGAGATCCTTGCTATCGTGACGTATATTCGAGCATTGCAGCGTGCCAATGGGATCAATTAAGCCGTTTCGACAGATAAGAGGGTGGAGTTTGGTTCGCGGTCAACGACTACTAGGTTCGCCGCGACATGGCCACAACTGGCGGAAGAACGTTTTCATGAGTAAATGTCTTTATGCGTCCATATTGAGTATTGGTGCATTTTTCAGTTCTTTCACCGCAACATATGCCGAGGAAACCGACCTCTTCAGATTGACCGACCGCGCAGCCCCGGTCGGCATCGGTGCCCGTGAGCCATCACTTGCAACCTTGCCGGATGGCCGGGTCGTATTGAGTTGGACAGAAGAAAACGGAGCCGAAGCGGAAGTTCGCATGGCCATCCTTGATGGCAGCGAGTGGTCGGACGCTCGCACAATTCATAAATCGTCAAAGATTTACATCAACTGGGCCGATTTTCCATCGGTAGCGGTGCTGGCTGATGGCGGCCTGGCGGCACAATGGCTTAAACTGAATGGGGAGGGTGATTACCAATATGACGTCAATATCGCTTTTTCTAAAGATGAAGGCAGAAGCTGGACGGAACCGCTTATTCCCCATGATGACAGATCACAACGCGAGCACGGTTTTGTTTCGTTGGTTCCCGATCAGTTTGGCGGGTTGACGGCGCTGTGGCTGGATGGCCGGGAGTATGACAGTCAAACAGAAGGCGAAAACTTCGAGAATGCGATGCAGCTGCGCGCACGACAGATCAACTCTGACGGAACGATGAAGCCAGAAAGCCTGTTGGACGCGCGCGCTTGTACTTGTTGTCAGACGTCCGCAGCGCGGACCGCTTCGGACGATATCGTGGCGGTCTATCGTGATCGAACCGCCGATGAAATCCGCGACATTTCGATTATTCGATCTACCGGAGGGGACTGGACGCAACCCCTCACTGTTCACGACGACGGATGGGAAATTGCCGGCTGCCCCGTAAATGGCCCAGCCGTTGATACGATGGACGACAAGGTGTCCGTTATCTGGTTCACTGCAGCTGAGAATAAACCGGAGGTTTATATCGCGTTTTCGGCCGATGGCGGCGCGCAGTTTGACGAACCGCTCCGCATTGACCTCGGCACAGCCGCGGGACGGGTGGATGTTCTGCAAATGCCGGATGGAAGCGCATTGGCGCTCTGGATTGAATATGTGGGAGGCGGTGAAGCGATCGTCATGTGCCACATATCGCGAAGTACCGGATGCGCAGCGCCTCAGGCGCTCCATATCAATCGGGGCGGCGGATCGATCGGTTTTCCCCGAATGGCGCGCGGAGACGCCGGTACGTTTGTGGCCTGGACGCAGCCGACCGGCGGCGGGGACGGGGACACTACAATCCGCATGGTCGAAGTCGCGGTGACTCCATAGGTTTCGAGCATACATCTCAATATCCTATTGCTTGCTTGACGCCGTTGCCCTTATTCTGCGGCCCGCCCAAGGGCCAAATCAGGCACTGTACCGGCTTGCTTCTGGCTCCACCCTTTGATGATGGCATAAACCGCCGGAATGACGATCAGGGTCAGCAAGGTTGACGACACCATTCCCCCGATCATGGGCACTGCGATGCGCTGCATGATCTCGGACCCGGTGCCATGCGCCCAAAGGATCGGCATCAGGCCGGCCATGATTGCGACAACTGTCATCATCTTGGGGCGCACGCGGTCTACTGCACCCACCATGATCGCGGCGTGGAGCTCGTCGCGGGTCAGGTCCCTGTCGCCCGCGCGGGCACGCGCTTCATTCAAAGCCTGATCGAGATAGATCAACATGATCACTCCGGTTTCAGCCGCCACCCCGGCCAGCGCGATAAACCCGACGGCCACCGCAACCGACATGTTGAAGCCCATGAACCACATGAGCCAAATGCCACCGACCAGAGCGAAAGGCAGCGACAGCATCACGATCAAGGTTTCCGTCAGGCGGCGGAAGTTTAGGTAAAGCAGCAGAAAGATCAGCGCCAGCGTCAGCGGCACAACAGTGGCCAGCCGCTGTTTCGCGCGTTCAAGGTATTCGAACTGACCGCTCCAGCCCAAAGAATAGCCGGGTGGCAGAGTGACGGAGGCCGCGACCGCCGCCTGAGCTTCGGCCACATAGCCGCCAAGATCGCGTCCGACGATATCGACAAAGATATATACGGCAAGCTGTCCGTTCTCGGTGCGGATCGACGTAGCTCCGCGGGTGCGTTCAATGGTGGCCACGTCCCCCAGCGGAATGGTGCCACCGCCCGGCAGTGCAACCTGAACCTCGCGCCCAATCGTCTCCGGATCAGACCGCAGTGTCGCCGGATAGCGCACTGCGACGTCGTAGCGCTCGCGCCCCTCGACGGTCTGCGTGATGGCCTTGGCCCCCAACGCCATGCCGATTACCTCTTGCACATCCTGCACCGACAGACCGTAGCGGCCAAGCACTGTACGGTCTGGGGTGATGTCGAGGTAATAGCCGCCGATCACCCGTTCGGCATAGGCGCTGGTCGTTCCCGGCACCGTGCGTACCACGGCTTCGACCTCACGAGCCACTTTCTCCATCTCGGTCAGACTCGTGCCATAAACCTTGATACCGACCGGCGTGCGGATACCGGTGGACAGCATGTCGATCCGGGCGCGGATCGGCATAGTCCAAGCGTTCGATACGCCGGGAAATTGCAGGGCGGCATCCATTTCCTGCCGCAGGCTTTCGGTCGTCACACCGGGCCGCCATTCGTCTTCCGGGCGGAGCTGGATGATCGTCTCAAACATCTCGGTCGGCGCGGGATCGGTCGCGGTCAGGGCGCGGCCCGCCTTGCCGAAGACGGTCAGGACCTCGGGAAAGGTCTTGATGATGCGGTCTTGCGTCTGCATCAACTCGGCGGCCTTGGTGACTGACAGACCGGGCAAAGTGGTCGGCATATACATCAGCGTGCCCTCGTTCAGGACGGGCATGAACTCTGACCCCAACTGCCGCGCGGGCCAGATCGTGACCACCAGTGCGGCGAGAGCCACTATGATCGTGAGACTTTTGGCCTTCAGCACGGCGCGGATGATTGGGCGGTAAACGGCGATGAGTGCCCGATTCACCGGATTCCTGTGTTCAGGCATGATCCGGCCGCGCACGAAGACCACCATCAGCGCAGGCACCAGCGTCACCGACAGGAACGCCGCCGCCGCCATCGAAAACGTCTTGGTATAGGCCAGCGGGCCGAACATGCGTCCCTCCTGTCCTTCCAGTGCAAAGATCGGCAGGAACGATACGGTGATGATCAGCAGGCTGAAGAACAGTGCCGGGCCGACCTCGCTTGCGGCTTCGATCAGCACCTCGATGCGGGGCTTGTCGGGGGCAGCACGTTCCAGATGCTTGTGCGCGTTCTCGATCATCACGATGGCGGCGTCGATCATTGCGCCGATGGCGATGGCAATGCCGCCGAGGCTCATGATATTGGCCCCGATCCCGAGGAATTTCATCGCGGTGAAAGCCATGAGCAATCCGATAGGCAGCATGATGATCGCTACGAGGGCCGACCGGACGTGCAACAGAAAAATGATCGTGACCCCGGCCACAACGAGACTTTCTTCGAGAAGCGTTGTTTTCAGCGTCTCTATTGCCGACAGGATCAGGTTGGACCTGTCATAGACCGGCACGATGTCGACCCCGTCCGGCAGGCTTTGAGCAACCACATCCAGTTCTGACTTGGCGTTTTCGATCACGTCCAGTGCATTGGCGCCCACCCGTTGCAGCACGATGCCGCTGGCCACCTCGCCCTCACCGTTCAACTCGGCGATGCCGCGGCGTTCATTGGGGACGATTTCGACCCGCGCCACGTCGCGCAGGCTGATCGGGACGCCGCCGATACTGCGCAGGGTGATGTTGCCGATATCCTCGGTCCCCGACAGATAGCCCCGTCCGCGTACCATGAATTCGAACTCGGAAAGCTCTACCGTGCGCCCGCCGGTGTCCATGTTGCTTTCAGAGATGGCCTTGCCGATGTCGGACAGCGTGAACCCCTGCGCCCGCATCCGCACCGGATCCACCGTGACCGAGTATTGCTTGACGAAGCCGCCGACGCTGGCCACTTCGGACACGCCCTCGGCACGGCTTGCACCAAAGCGGACGACCCAATCCTGCAACGACCGCAATTCGGCCAGCGACAGATTTTCTCCGGTGATCGCGTATTGGTAAACCCATCCGACCCCGGTCGCATCGGGACCGAGCGTGGGCGTCACGCCGTCCGGCAGGCGGGCTGCCGCGGCGTTCAGGTATTCCAGAACGCGAGACCGTGCCCAATAGGGGTCTACGCCGTCCTCGAAGATAATGTAGACAAAGGAAATGCCGAAGAACGAAAACCCCCGCACGACGCGGGATCGCGGCACCGTCAGCATCGCCGAAGTCAGCGGATAGGTGACCTGATCCTCGACGACCTGCGGAGCCTGGCCCGGATAATCGGTCAGCACGATCACCTGCACGTCAGACAGGTCGGGAATAGCGTCGATCGGCAAGTTGCGCAGTGACCAGACCCCTGCGGCGATGATCAGGGCCGTGGCAAAGAACACCAGAACAAGGTTGCGGGCGGACCATTCGATGACACGCGCGATCATTCGACTGCCTCCGGGGCGGTCAGCGCAGCCAGGGCTGCGTTCAGGTTGCTCTCCGCGTCGATCAGAAAGGTCGAGGTGGTGACGATCCGGTCGCCCTCGGCAATACCTTCGCGGACTTCCACCATCCCGGCGGCCTGCCGCCCCAGCACCACATCCTGCGGCACAAATTTCCCCTCTCCCATATCGCGGATCACCACCTGGCGATCGCCGGTGTCGATCACCGCCGTTTCCGGGACCTGCACCACGGGCGCACCGTCGCCCGTCGCCAAAACCACATCCGCGAACATGTTGACCAGCAAGCGACCCTCGGGGTTGGACAGATCGATGCGGACGCGTGCAGTCCGGGTCTGCATATCGACTTCAGGGTATATCTTGTCGATCAAGCCGCTGAAGGTCTCGCCCGGCAGGCCTGGGAAGGTGATCGTCGCAGCGTTTCCATCCGAAAGGCCCGCGAGCGCAGATTCCGGCACGTCCGCCATGACCCAGACAACCGATGTATCGGCAATACGAAACAGCGTTTCTCCAGCCTCTGACATCATGCCTTCGACGGCCATCCGTTCGAGTACCACGCCCGACCGCGGTGCCATCAGAGTGATTTGCACCGGCGTACGCCTTTCCGCCGCGATCTTGTCGATGACGGCTGCTGGGACGCCCAGATTTGCCAGCCTTTGGCGGCTGCCTTCGACCCTCCCTTCACCGCCCCGAAGGTCGGAAACATATTGCGCCGCAGCGGCGACGACCTCTGGGGAATAGAGCATCGCCAGCGGTTCGCCCGCTTCAACGATTGATCCGGTCGTTACATCCTCAACTTCTTCGATGAACGCATCCGCACGCAATGAAATGACGCTGACTCTACGGTCGTCCAGCGCGACGATCCCCGGCGCACGCACTGTTGTTGCCATGGGATCAAACACTGCAATTGACGTACGCACGCCCGTGCGTTGCAGCTTGCCGGGCGATACGGTCACTGATCCGGCATCGCTTACCTCGTCGGCATAGACGGGCAGGTAGTCCATCCCCATGGAATCCAGCTTTGGCACCGGCGACGTATCAGGCAGGCCCATCGGGTGGCGGTAGTAGAGTAGGGTTCGTTCGCCACTCTCTGCCTCTAGAGGCGTGATCGCCTCTGGATCAAACGATACGTCTTCGTTCGCCAGGACCGGCAAAAAGGATTTTCCATCGGCAGTCTCGGTCGACGCGGCGGACCATTCGGCGAGACCGTCAGGGTGTCGGTAGTAGATGACCGGGCCTGTCGGCGTTCGGGTTGCGGCTGGCATTGCTTCAGCTTGCCGTCCCATCAGCGCGGTGAATTGCGTCTGCGCCACATTTGCCAGCATAGCAGGCGTCCAACCCTTGACGCCTGCCGCGAGGCCCGCCCATCCAGCCGCGCCGCCAACCACGCCGATAAGCACCAATTTGCCAAAGACGCTCATGGCAGCACCTCGAGCACGATTTGCGCCTGAACAGTTTCAGGTTCGCCCTGCACCTTGGCCGCAACGGAAAACCGCCAGTTTCCGTCCATCGTCAGATCGGCGGAAAAGCGATAGAGACCCGGCTCTTCGCCGGGCAACGCCAAGACCGTCGAAGTCATCGTCTCCATGCCGTCCGGCTCCATATCCAGCCTTGTGGCAAAGATGACGGCGCCTTCGACGGGCGCATTGGTGCGGGTATCAATCAGACGAAGCTCCAGAACCGCGCCGTCTCCGAAGGGATAGGTCGTTTCGACGAGAACAAGGTTGTAATCAGATGCAGCCGCCTGTGCTATCGGCACGGAGAGCTGGGTCGCAACCACGAGGGTCGCAAGAAAGGTGGGGATATAACGGAGCATGATACGCCTATTTTGACGGGCAACGGGAACGCCAGCCATCGTATCAACCCTGAGTCTATACGTTACATCGGCGCGTGGATTTTGGTGCGAAAGACACCTGACCCGTCATGCCTTTGGCGGTCTTTGAAGCTCAATGTCCGCATGTTGTCGGTGCGCTGCCGCCTCGGCCCGTGAGAACTCTGCGTTTCCGGGGCTCGGCAAGCTCGCTAGAGTTGCTCGTTCCAGCCCCAGCACAATCGGGGCTACCCGAAATTGCATCGTCGAAATGCAAGCAGCATCGCATTCCGGCATGTCCGGGCAGTCATCTGGACAGCAATCGCTTTGCATGACCATCGAAGACCCTGAATCCACGCTTGAAATGGACGCATGACTGATTTGCGCCAGAACAACGCCAATCAAAAGAGTAAGCACAAAAAGGCGCGTTTTGAGTATCATCGGTCAGCTATGTTGGATTTCTGACAGACCAGCAATACACGTTTTGCTGAAATGGATAATTGACCTACTTCACGTTCAAAACGCGGACCCGCTAAAGCTTCAATCGCCTCAGCCTGAGAGCGTTTGCGATGACCGAGACTGAAGAAAGGCTCATCGCGGCTGCGGCGATCATTGGTGACATTAATAGGCCGAAGACCGGGTAGAGGACCCCTGCCGCGATTGGAACACCGAGCGTGTTATAGGCAAACGCCCAGAACAGGTTCTGGCGAATGTTGCGGATCGTCGCCACCGCCAGTGTCCGCGCCTTGACGATGCCGTTCAGATCCCCGCGCAACAGCGTGATGCCCGCACTTTCAACCGCCACGTCCGCGCCCGTACCCATGGCAAGGCCGACGTCCGCTGCGGCCAGGGCTGGCGCGTCGTTGACACCATCACCCGCCATCGCGACCTTTCTGCCTTCGGCGTGCAGCTCGTCGACCAGCGCCTTCTTATCTTCCGGCAGAACGCCGGCCCGAACCTCGTCGATTCCAAGCCGCTGCGCCACGGCGCTGGCGGTGCGTTCGTTGTCACCTGTCGCCATGATGATCCGCAGACCTGCCTCGTGCAGTACCTTGATGGCTTCGGCAGTCGACTCCTTGATCGGGTCGGCCACTGCGACGATGCCGGACAGCTTACCTTCAATGGCTACGAACATGGCGGTCTTACCCTCGGCCCGTAGAACATCTGCCGCTTCCTCCGCCGTAGATGTGTCGAGAGACATGTCGCGCATCATTGCGGTATTTCCAAGTGCGACAGCCCGCCCCAAGACAGTTCCGCGCACGCCTTTTCCGGTCACCGCCTCGAAGTTTTCGGCATTGCCGACCTTGATGCCCTTCTCCATCGCACCCTCCACGATGGCCTCCGCCAACGGGTGCTCCGAGCTTTTTTCCAGGGCGGCAGCTAGGGTTAGAATGGTTTCCTCGCTTTCGTCGCCCAGAGCGGCCACATCGGTCAGCTTCGGCTTCCCCTCGGTCAGGGTACCCGTCTTGTCCACGATCAGCGTATCGACCTTGGCCATGCGTTCCAGAGCTTCGGCGTCCTTGATCAGCACACCCGCCTGTGCACCGCGCCCCGCGGCCGTCGTGATCGAAATCGGGGTCGCCAGACCCAGAGCACAGGGGCAGGCGATGATCAGCACCGACACCGCCGAGGCAATGGCAAAGACCAGAGCAGGTTCGGGTCCGAAGCTCAGCCACGCGACGAATGCGAGCAGCGCGATCAGGACAACGGTCGGCACGAAGTAGGATGAGACCTTGTCGGCAAGACCCTGAATCGGCGCGCGGGACCTACGCGCGTTCGAAACCATCTCGACGATCTGGCTCAGCATCGTGTCGGCACCCACGCGCGCGGCCTCGATGACAAGGGATCCCTTCTTGTTGATCGTGCCGCCGGTGACGGTATCGCCGGGACCTTTTTCGACCGGCAGGGGTTCGCCGGTGATCATGCTCTCGTCGATGGACGACGTACCGTCCATGACCGTGGCGTCGACGGGGATCGCGTCGCCTGGGCGGACCCGCAGACGATCCCCCTCAACGATGTTTTCCAGCGGCGCGTCATACTCTGTGCCGTCGGGCAGGATACGTCGCGCAGTTTTCGGGGCCAGGTCGAGTAGTGCCCGAATGGCATCGCCGGTCCGTTCCCGCGCCCTCAGCTCCAGAACCTGCCCAACAAAAATCAGGGTGATGATGACAACGGCGGCCTCAAAGTAGGTGCCGACCCCCGCGCCCATCCGGTAGACCTCCGGAAACACGCCCGGAAGGAACGTAGCCACCAGCGAATAGATGTAGGCCGCACCGACACCGATGGAGATCAGTGTCCACATGTTGGGCGAGCGGTTCACGATCGACGCCCATCCCCGCTCGAAGAAGGGTTTCGCCGCCCATAGGACGATTGGTGTCGCCAACGCGAACTCGACATAGGTCGCCAGTTGATGCCCGATCCAGTCTCGGACGGGCAGACCGACCAACTCACCCATGGTTAGGATGACCAGGGGAACGGCCGCGGCGGCACTGATCCACATGCGGCGGGTGAAGTCGGTCAGTTCCTCACTGGGTTCATCCGACGGTAACATCGGTTCAAGCGCCATGCCACAGATCGGGCAAGATCCGGGTTCATCACGTACGATTTCAGGGTGCATCGGGCATGTATACTGCGCGCCTGCTTGTGAGGTCATGCGACGATCCGATGCCTTGCCAGAGGCGTAGTAAACTGGATCAGCCTTGAACTTGGTGTGGCACCTGTCGGAGCAGAAATAGAAAATTTCACCGTCATAGTCTGCACGGCGTGCGTCCGGAGAAATTGTGACGGACATGCCGCACACCGGATCCACGGCATGATCCGACGACCGCTCTGACGCATCCTTGCCTACTATCTGATCCATTTCCCAGCCTTTCAAAAACTACACTGGGTCCGCAAATAGTGCTTCCCGTAGATGGAAGGTCAAGTCCAATCGCCTCGCTGTCGCGCCCGAACAGTTCAGAGGAGGTACAGTGCTGATTGTGATGGCCTTAAGCACAGAACATCCCAAGAAACTTCTTGAACCTCTAGCAACTGAAGCTCCTATCTTTGGCTCAACGCTTATTCTCAGAGGTTTCCCATGTCCCACCACGGTCCAGACACGCATCCGCACGGTCATCAGGATGATCGCAAAGACACAAAGGCTTGCTGCGGCCAGACGGCCGAAGACACCGCGCAGGTGGCAGCACCTCCACCATCCTCCGGACGCAGTTTTCGCGTTAACGGGCTGGATTGTGCGGAAGAGGTCGCGATCCTGAACAAGGTCGTCGGGCCGGAAGTCGGCGGCAGCGAGCATCTGGCCTTCGATGTGATCAACGGGCGCATGACCATCCTCAAAAGCGCCAAACCGCTCAGCGACGATAAGATCATCAAGATCGTCGGGTCGACTGGGATGAGCGCGAAGATGTGGGATGCTGAAAGCGCCGAAGCGGACCAGGCGGCCCATTTCGCACGTCAACGCCTCTTCACCGGGCTCAGCGGCGGCTTCTGGGCCGCGGGGTTCCTTTACCACATCGTCGAGACGGGGGCGGGCGGCGCGCTGCGGCTCTTCTCCGGTCATGGCGAGACGTCTATGCCTCTGGTCGAGATGGGGCTGTTCATGCTGGCGGTGGTGTTCGGAGCCTGGCTGGTCGCCCCCAAAGCATGGTCCGCCGCGCGTAGATTTTCGCCTGACATGAATTTGCTGATGATCGTCGCCGTGGCCGGGGCGATCGGTCTGGGCGAGTTTTTCGAGGCGGCAACGGTCGCATTCTTCTTTGCTCTGTCCCTCGCTCTCGAATCCTGGAGCGTGGGGCGTGCGCGCAACGCGGTCTCGGCCCTGTTGGACCTAGCACCACCCACGGCGCGCGTCATTCGTGACGACGGATCGGAGACCGATGTTCCTGCGGCTCAGGTTGCGATCGGTGACCGCTTCGTGGTGCGCGGCGGAGACCGTATCCCGCTCGACGGAGAGGTGACCGAGGGTCGCGGCGATGTTGATCAGGCTCCGATTACCGGGGAAAGTGCTCTTGTGGCAAAGGAAACTGGCGATGAAGTGTATGCCGGAACGATCAACGGCGACGGCACACTGACGGTCAGGGCCACCAAGGCCGCAGGCGATACCGTGCTCTCGAAAATCATCCGTATGGTAGGCGACGCTCATTCGCGCCGCGCCGAGGTTGAACAGTGGGTCACAAAGTTCGCCCGCATCTACACGCCTATTGTCATGGTGCTGGCGGTTCTAATCGCCGTCGTTCCACCGCTGCTGTTCGCGGGGGCATGGAATTATTGGTTCTACAATGCACTGGTTCTCCTGGTAATCGCTTGCCCCTGTGCGCTCGTGATTTCTACGCCGGTCTCCATCGTCGCTTCGCTCGCGGCCTCGGCACGCAATGGCGTGCTGATCAAGGGCGGTGCCTATGTGGAGGCGCCGTCACGCCTGACAGCTCTGGCAATGGACAAGACCGGGACGATCACCATGGGAGAACCGGAGGTCGCGGGTCTGCATCCCTTGGGCGGCACGGCCGAGCGCGACCTTCTGAGCGCCGCTGTCGCGCTGGAAGCCCGCTCTTCGCATCCTCTCGCGCGGGCCATCCTGGTGCGCGGCGAACGCGATGGGCTGAAGCAGTCGGCGGCTACCGACACCCAAACGGTGCCGGGCCGCGGTGTCGAGGGAACCTGGGAGGGTCAGCCCGTCTGGCTCGGTTCGGATCGATTTGCGACCGAGAAGGGGCTTGGCGAAGCGATCCCCCGCGACCTGCTGGAACGGATCGAAGGGGCTGGCAGCACACTCGTGGCCGTAGGCTCCGGAAGCCGCCTGCTGGGCCTGATCGAACTGCGCGACCGTATCCGCCCGGATGCGAAGGGGGTCGTGGCGCGTCTGCATGCCCAAGGCGTGCAAAAGATCATCATGCTGACCGGCGACAATGAACGCACGGCGCGCGCCGTGGCGGCGGAAGTCGGCATCGATGAGGTTCGCGCAGAACTGCTGCCAGAAGACAAGGTGGCGGCAATCGAAGAACTGGTTGCCAGTTACGATGTCGTGGCAATGATCGGAGATGGTGTGAATGACGCACCTGCCATGGCGCGGGCGCATTTCGCCATCGCCATGGGTGCGGTCGGATCGGACGCCGCTATTGAGACAGCCGATATCGCGTTGATGACGGACGATATCGCCAAGGTGCCATGGCTGATCGGGCATTCACGCCGGACCATGGGCATCATTCATCAGAATATAGGCATCGCACTGGCGACCAAGGCACTGTTCGTCGGGCTGACGGCGTTCGGCATGGCGACTATGTGGGGGGCCATCGCTGCGGATGTTGGCGTTTCGCTGCTGGTCGTCGCCAACGCGCTCAGGCTGCTCCGGGCCACGACGGATCGGCCAGACCCGTCAGGGGGTGAGAAAATCGGGGAAAAGATGGCGCAGGGAGCCCTGGCACACGGCCATTGATTGATCAGGCATGCCGACACCGATATGAATGGGCACATAGAAAGATAGAGCGGACGACATGATGAAAACGACACGTAGAACTGCGCTATTGGGTGGACTGGCACTCGGCCTTGCGGGATGCGCCAGCAAGTTCCGGACCTACGACGGGCCCGCAGTCACCCGGTTGCAGATGTTCAAAAGTGACCGGAACCTGTTCCTGTTCAACAATACCTCGGTCCTGAAAGCCTACCGGATCGATCTCGGTTTTGCGGCGGAGGGGCCCAAGCAATTCGAGGGTGATGGAAAAACGCCCGAGGGAACCTATACAGTCGACCGCCGCAATCCCGACAGTCTGTTCCATCTCTCCATCGGCATCTCCTATCCGAACGAGGCCGATATCGCCTATGCCGCTGCACAGGGACAAGAGCCGGGCGGCGACATTTTCATCCATGGCGGGCCACGACCCGGTATCGACGCGATCAAACCAGACTGGACGGCGGGTTGCATCGCGGTGTCGGACCGCGAGATTGAGGATATCTACGCGATGGTGCGGGACGGGACGCCAATCGACATATTCGCATAGCATAGCATCGTACCGGCCTTGGCTGGCGGTTCATAGAACCCGTGCGAGAAAGATCGAGGCGAACAACGCCAGGAGTCCGAATGCGATCGCGGAACTCGTCGCGTATTGGGCGATGTCCAGCCTGTTGCCGCCACGCTTCTTGGCGAGATATCCGCCCCATGCGGCGCCGACCAATGCTCCGAAGATCACGATCATGGTGCCTTTTCCTTTCCAATAGTCAACCCAATGGCACCCGCGATGCACGCTGCCAAAACGAGCAGGAACATCATCTGCCCGTATTTCGCGAATGGCGTGGCCGGGAGCGCAACTGGCAAGCGGGCGTCCAGCACGCCGGTCTCATCGAGCCCGAGGCGGGCGACGATCCGGCCGTACCCATCGATAACTGCTGAAATGCCCGTGTTGGCCGCGCGAACCAAGGGCAGCCCCTCTTCGACCGCGCGCATCCTGGCAGAGGCCAGATGTTGCCGGGGACCGAGAGACGCACCGAACCAAGCGTCATTGGTGGCGTTGAATATCCAGTCCGGACGCGAAGCGGCGTCTACGACACGTCCCGGAAAAATGGCCTCGTAGCAGATCGAAAGGCCGACCGGAGATAAACCGGGTAGCTCAACGGTCTGGGGGCCGGGACCGGGCGTGAAGTCCCCAAGCCCTGCGGTCAGTCGCTGGATCGGAAGAAAACTCCGCAGGGGAACGTATTCCCCGAACGGCACGAGGTGATGCTTGGCGTATCGCGTGACGATCTGTCCGGTCTGATCGACTGCGAGGATCGAATTTCTGTAGCGTGTGCCAGTGCCGTCCGACTCGCGCGTCTGTGCACCGGTCAGAAGAACGCGGCCCTCAGGCAGACGTTCTGCAATTCGACCCAACATTTCAGGATTCTCATCAAGATAACCGGGAAATGCACTTTCAGGCCAGAGAAGGACGTCGAAGCTGCCAGACTGCGCAGACAGGTCCAGATAGCGGGATATGTTCCGTTCGCGGAACGCGGGGTCCCATTTCTCCGTCTGAGGAATGTTTCCCTGAACGATCCTGACGGTTGTGTCTGTTGGCGGTGTGGTGGCCATAAGGCGAACCGTACCGAGGGTTCCGGCACCCCCCACCACCGACATGAAAACAAATGCGGCGAACGCATTTTGCCGACGATTCCGCATGAGGAGCGTTACGGGCAGGACCGACAGCAGAACTGTGACGAGGCCAAGTCCGTAGCTGCCAACCCATGCGGCCATTTGGCGTGGAATATCGTAGTCGGCCCATGCATAGGCGATCAGGTTCCAGGGAAAGCCTGTCAGCATGGTGCCGCGCAGCCATTCCGAAACCGACCAGCAGACCGCGAAGATCAATGCGCCGGAGACACCTTTCGTCCTGCTCCATGCGAACGCTGCCATTGCCGCCGCCGGAAACAGCGCAAGGCCGGCGGCCAGTCCAGCCACCGCAGGAACGGCCATCCAGCCGAACCGCTCCGCGTCGACGAAAAAGCTCTCCGCGATCCAGGACAATCCGAACAGGAAGAAGCCAACGCCGAACGCCCATCCGGCAAGTCCGGCCCGCATGCGGCTCTCTCCGACCGTAAGGAGATACAGCGCGCCAAACGCGACGGGCAAAAGCACCGGCATCGAGAATGGTGGCAGAGCGAAAACTGCCAAAGCGCCGAGGCCGAATGCACAGAATGTGAGGATGATACCTGACATTCCGGAAATGCGGAGAACAGTGATGCCGATTGAAATCACCGAGATCTATCTTGAGGTTTCGGACGCAGCGACCTTTTCGCGCCCCGAGAAGATCAGCAAAATCCCGACGCCGCAGACCACGAAGACATCCGCGAGGTTGAACGCTGGCCAATGCACCGTTCCGAGATAGAAATCCAGAAAATCGGTCACCCCTTCAAAGCGAAGACGATCGACGATATTCCCAAGAGCGCCGCCGATCACCATGCCGTAGGCAACCGCCTCGGCTGCCTGCGTTGCCCGGATCAGTGAAACGACGAGGAACAGAACGACGGCGGTGGCGACCAATGCAAGGACCCACCACGGCACATTTTGAAAGAACCCAAAGGTCACCCCGTAGTTGCGGTGGAAGATCAGGTTGAAGCCGGGGAATACAGCGACGCCGGTGGCGAGCGCTTCTGCGTTCGCAAGCACGAACGCCTTCGATGCCTGATCGGCGGCGAGCGCCGCGACAGCTGTACAAATGCCGATGGAACGAGTTGCCATGGATCACCCCAACCAGACATCGAGGAACAGCATGACGACGAGCCCGATCGCGAGCCCGGTCGTCGCCTGCTTCTGGTGGCCGCTGCGATGGGTTTCCGGGATGATCTCGTGGCTGATGACGTAAAGCATCGCGCCCGCCGCAAAAGCCAGACCCCAGGGCAAGAGAGGCTGCGCCACGACGATCATCGCGGCACCAAGAAAGCCCGTGACGGGTTCGACCAAACCAGTCAGTGCTGCGATGCCGAACGCACGGCCCGCCGAGTATCGCTCGCCCAGTAGGGCGACTGCAACGGCCAGCCCTTCAGGCGCATTCTGCAATCCGATCCCGAGAGCGACGGGAAATCCGCCTGTAAAACCGTCGGCACCGAACGCAACGCCGACGGCCAAACCCTCCGGCGCATTGTGGATCGTGATGGCGATGATGAAGAGCCAGACACGGCGCAGCGAGACCGCCTCTGGGCCTTCGCGCCCGCTGCTGAAATGCTCATGCGGGATCATTTCGTTCATCATGGCGACCGCGCCCATGCCCATCAGGATCGCAGCACAGACGATCAGCGCCGGTATCGCGCCATCCCCGTATCGGCCCTCCGCTGCGTCGAGTGCCGGTATAATGAGAGAAAAGAAAGACGCGGCAAGCATGACCCCGGCGGCAAAGCCGAGCGAAATATCGCGCCATTTGCGTGACGGGGTCTTGCCGAGAAGCACGGGCGTCGCCCCGACGGCGGTCATGAGACCGGCGGCCAGGCTGCCTAGAAAGCCCAGTGCGACTGGTGAGAGTGTTGTGATTTGCTCCACTTTAACTCGCCGGATAGGACGAAAAGATCTCAGTGGAGCCGTCGGATTTCACCAGAAAGACATCGTAGGCTTCGGCATCGTCGCCGAAATCCATGCCGGGCGAGCCGATGGGCATGCCGGGCACGGCCAGGCCTATGGCATCGGGACGTTCTTCAAGCAGTCGAGTAATATCGGCTGGCGGAACGTGACCCTCGATGGTGTAGCCTTCGACGGTCGCCGTGTGACAGGAGAACATATCGACGGGAATACCGCGATCCATTTTCAGACGGATCAACGCCCCGCCCATATTCTCACCTTCAGGAGCGAACCCGGCATCGGACAGCTTTTCCATCCAGGCAAGGCAACAACCGCAGCCGCGCGTCTTTCCGACGTGGATAGCGGTCTGGGCGGTTACTGCCGTCGCGGCACCAATCATGAGGGTCGCAGCGGCCAAGGTTTGAAACCTGTTTTTCATCGGAATTCCTTTCAAATCAGTCATGTGTCTTCGCGAAGAAAGGTCGCGAACCGTGTGCGCGTCTCTTCAAGGATTTCAGTGGCATCCGCAGTGTCGAAATTTTCCGCAGAGGCGAGCAATTCCTCCCCGAGCGGATCGATAGGTCGGCCGTCCACGCGCACTTCGTAGTGAAGGTTCGGAGCTGTCGCCGTGCCTGTCTCACCGACCTGGCCAATCGTTTCGCCCGCGACCACGCGGTTTCCGACGGCCAGACCCTCCGGCACAGCGCTGAGGTGCGCATAGCGGGTCATTGTGTCTGACCCGTGCGCGATCTCGACCACCCGGCCATACCCGCTCCGCCATCCGATGAAGGAGACCCGTCCGGGTGCGGTCGCTGCAATCGGTGTCCCCGCAGCGGCGGCATAATCGACACCTGTGTGCATCCGCATATTGCCGTAGATCGGATGCTTGCGCTGCCCGAAGACCGACGACAGTCGTGCGCCTTCCACCGGCGGCGCGACCGTCCGCAGGATTTCACCATTCAAATAGACCGTTGCCCGCCCGCTGTCTTCGGCTGACCAGAGGATTTCGAAGCGGTCGTCGGCCAGATCGAGGGCCGCATAGGAGATTGACGGTTGACCGACCTCTGAACCATCGCGAAGGACGGTCTGACCCCAAAGGATATTCAGGGTCTCTCCGCCTTGAAGATCCCTGCGAAAGTCGACCGTTTCCCCGAGGATTTGTGCGAGATCGACGGCAAAACGGGCCGGGACGCCTGCTCGATCCAGCGAAGCGTAGATCGACCCGTTCACCAGCAACTGGCTCGCACGCTCGACTGTCAACGCGCTCGGCGTTACCGTCCGGCTCGCAATGGTGTCGTCCAGGGTGACTTCGATCCGCACACCGTCATCGACAGCCAACGTCACAACGAATGGCGTGCCGTCCGGGCGAAAGTCGACGCTGAGACGATGGCCCGGTCGAAGGCGGCGCAGGTCGTATTCAACCGTCAGTGCCAGTGCGACTTCGGTCCGTGTTTGCGCATCCATGTCCGCGAGAGAGAGAAGCACGTCCAATGTGTCACCCGCCTCGACCGTCGCCTCCCAAGGCGGCGTGGCGAGGGCCTGAACAAGCGCCATCAGATTATCTGGCTCGGCCCGTTCGAGTGCGGGAAACTCAGGCGGCTGAAAAGCGGCCGGAAGCATATTCGGCATCGTCTCGCCAGATGCGTTGACGCCTGGTCCATCGAGAGGTTCGGGTGGACTGTCCAAGGCTTCCGGAGCCTCGGAAAAGATGTACTCGGGCGGCGCCTCCAGGATCAAAGCCCGGCTCGCTATCGTGCTGACCGCTGCCGCGGCCATTGTCGTTCCCAGAACGATATGTCTCAGTTTCAAGATTCTGCCCTCTCGGTTCTGTTCTGCATCGCGCGCCTTATCTTCGGCACGGCGAATTCGCGTGGTTCGTGATAGTCGATGGTGGTGACGAAGCGACCTGTTGCATCGAACAGGAAAACACCCGCCGTGTGGTTCATCGTATATTCGCCGTTTTCCCCCTCAACCTTCTCATAGGTGGCACGGAAACCATCGGCGATGGCCGCGATCTGGTCTGGCAAGCCCGTCCATCCTTGTATCTGCGGATGGAAATACGAGACATACTCGGCCATGGTCTCGACCGTGTCGCGGTCCGGATCTACGGTGATGAAAACGGTATTCAGGTCTTCGGCATCCGGCCCAATCTCGTCGAGCCATCCGGAAATGTCCGAGAGGGTCGTCGGGCGAACGTCGGGGCAATAGGTGAATCCGAAGAAGACCAGACTCGGCTCGCCGATGAGGGTTTCCGGGCCGACATCCCGACCATCCTGATCCGTCAGGCTGAATTCCATAGCAGTCAGCGGTAGAGACCGCTTGCCCGGCGCGGAGTCAGCGCCAGGCCCATCTACCTGCCACCAGCCGACAAACAGGGCGGCAAAGACCGCCGCCGCTCCGATCGCTGCGATTTTGGCCACCCTCATCATCAGCCGGATCAGCCTTCGGGGCCGCGTGCGCCGATGCCAAGGACCGGGACGGTGATTTCAAGCTCTGTTCCATCGGAAAAGAGCAGGGTCAGCGGAAAGGTCTCCCCCTCGACGAGCGGAGATTGCAGTTGCATCAGCATGGCGTGATATCCGCCGGGTTCAAGGGCGAACATACCCCCGGGCGGGATCACGATATCGTCCGCCGGAGCCATGCTGCTGACGCCGTCAGAATTGGTTCTGGTTTCGTGGATCGAAGCCATGCCGGAGATCTCCGCGCGAAGACCGATAAGGGAGATCGGGTCGCTGCCCTCGTTCCGAACGGTCAGATAGGCCCCGCCGGGCCGCGACGTTCCAAGGCTCGAACGCGCCCAAGGGTTCTCGACCACAATAGATGCGTTGTCTGACATCTGCTGCGCTGAGGATGCCATTGGCAAGCCCATCAGAAGTGCGACAGACAGGCTCTGGATTGCCTTTGCGAAGGTTTTGAACACGTTGATTCTCCTGTTCGTTCTAATTGGTTGCCAAAGCCTCGACTTCGGCTTGGACGAGCGACAAAAGCTGCTCCGCACCGAACTCTGGCAAAGGCTTACCGTTGACGAAGAACGTCGGTGTGCCCTGGATTCCGACAGCTTCGACGTCGGCCCGGTCCTGATTGAGGACGCCGACGATGCTGGGTGACCTGATCTGGTCCGCCGCCGCCGCAGTATCCAGACCCGCCGCTCCGGCGATCTCCATGATCCGCTCTGCCGCAGGCGCGCCATGGGAGGCCCAGGCAGGCTGATTTTCAAGCAGCGCTTCCAGCACGGGAACAAAAACGTCCTGCAACCGGGCCGCTTCCAGCACCTTGATTGCCAGCTCGGACCCCTCGCCGTGGAACGGAGTGTAGCGCATGACGACGCGCACATCGTCGGGGTATTGCGTCAGTATCTGCTTCACGATGGGATGGAAGGCGCGGCAGGCCTCGCAGGCTGGGTCGAAGAACTCCACGATGGTCACTGGCGCATCCTCACGCCCGAGTATGGGAGAATAGGACCGAACAAGACGATCCTGTTGTTCCAGCGGAGCGGCTGTCGCCACCGGGGTCGGATCGGGGCGCGATACGAACCAGGCACCAGCCACGAAAACGGCCAGTACCAGAGTGAGTATCGCGAGCAGAAGTGTCTTTCGGTTCATATTGATATCCGTCGAAGTTGAATGAGAAGGACAAGGATTGCCCCGAACGTCAGCAGGGAGAGCAGAGGGATTGGCAGGCCAAGGATCAGCATCGCGTCATCGGTGCAGGATGGCCCGGACGCCGTGCAGGGGACGATCGGCGCCGGCACGATCCCTGCGTAAAGCAGGGAATGGTAAAGGGCGACGGCACCACCCAGAACCGCGAGCGGCGCGGCATAGCGCCAGATCGAGAGGTCGGCGCGCCACGCCGCCACCCCGAGGATGATCGCGAGCGGAAACATGAAGGCACGCTGGAACCAGCACAGATTGCAGGGGGTCTGCCCCAGAACCTCTCCGATGAAGAGCACGGCAAGCGACGCGGACAAGGCGACGAACCATGCCGCGAAGAGGAAAGCCACCGGGCTCGCGGCGCTTGGCGTTGCGTCTGGGCTAGCTGTCACGCGCCGATCCTTTCGCGAAGATCAGTAACGATCAGTCCGGGTTCCTCGTCGTATTCGTAGATGCGGACAAATTCGCCTTCCGGATCGAAGAGAAGGAAGGACGACGTATGCCCCATCGTATAGCCGTCGGGCGCCGAGGCTTCCTCGATCTTCTGGTAGTAGATCTTGAAGGTCTCGGCAGTGCGTTCGATTTGGTCCGGCGGTCCGCTCAACCCAAGGATTCCCTGACCAAACTGGGGAACGTAGTTGGCCAGAGCGCTTGGCGTATCCCTTTCAGGGTCGACCGTGATGAACAGGGGCTGGACGGCGGAACCTTGGGTGCCGAGCTCGTCCATGACCTGCGCGATGGTTGCGAGCCCCATGGGACACACGTCGGGGCAGTTCGCAAATCCGAAAAAGACGAGCATCCAGCGTCCCCGGAAATCCTCGTCGGTCTGCACCATACCGGTATGGTCCGTCAGCTCAAAATCCGCAGTGAAACTCTCGGCCTCAGGATCAACACGCGCGGCGACCGGTCCCTGATTGCGTTCAGTCATCCAAAGCGTGGCTGACACCGCCGCAGTGACAACCACTGCCGACCAGAGAACTATCCGGACCTTCTTCATTGCTTGCGCTACCCACCTGTTCAGTTCGTCTGTGCGCAGGATACAAGCTACAGCAGATAGAGGTTCAAGCGAAAAGTTACTTTTTGTTGTCCGAAGTCACGCTGATGTGAAACCTTTGTCTTTTCAATGGAGTTGGCTCTTCAGTAAGCTACAGTCTTTGTAGATTGAAGGATCGCACATGCTGGCAATTGGAACACTCTCGCGGAGAACCGGAACCAAGGTTCAGACGATCCGCTACTACGAACAAATCGGTTTGATGAACGAGGCCGGAAGGACCGCAGGCGGCCAGCGCCGGTACTTTGAAAAGGACCTCGACCGGCTGGCTTTCATCCGGCACTCACGCCAGCTCGGATTTTCGCTCGACTCCATCCGGGAGCTGCTGGACCTCTCGGACAACCCGTCCCAATCCTGCGCGGAGGCGGATTCGATCGCGCGTCGGCAACTCCACCAAGTCGAACAGCGGATCAAGCGTCTGCAAGCGCTTAAGAAGGAATTGAAACGCATGGTCGCCGAGTGCGACGGTGACAGCGTTGCGGAGTGCAAGGTTCTGGAGGTCCTTCGAGACCATGCGGAATGTCTCACCGAGCACGACGAGATTGGGGCTTGAACGCCGCAATTGCCTATCCGCTGGCTGCTGTCGCGGAGATCAGCGGGTGTTTCGCCATCTGGGCGTGGTGGCGTCTTGGGGCATCACCGCTCTGGCTCGCACCCGGCATAATCGCGCTCGCGCTTTTCGGCTGGTTGCTGGCGCAGGTCGAAACCAGCGCAGCGGGCCGCGCTTTCGCAGCCTATGGCGGCATCTACATCGGGGCCTCCATGCTCTGGATGTGGTTCGTCGAGGGCGAGCGACCTGACAGATGGGACTTCATAGGGACGTCCATCTGTTTGATCGGTGCCGCGATTATTCTTTCGGTGCCCAGAGGGACGTAAATAAGCTATTTTGGATCTATAGTCGCTAGAGGTTCTATATATCTTTTTGACAGCTTCATCCGAAGAGGGCGTTTCTGCCCCCTTTCTTAGAAATCGGAAGGTTTGCCAGTTCGATGGTCGAAAGCGAATTCAGCGGGAAGAATGAAAAAGAGCGCCAGACGCTCTGGATTGTTCTCGGTCTCAATCTCGCAATCGCTGCGGGGTTCTTCGCCACGGGAGCTATCGGCGATTCCAGCGCCCTGATCGCCAATGGTCTCGACAACACATCCGACAGCCTCGTCTATGGCATCAGCCTTCTGGCCTTGTCCCGGTCGTCGAAGTGGAAGCGGGGTGCCGCGAACGTATCCGGCGGATTGCTTCTGATCTTTGCGGTTGGCATTCTGATTGACGCTTGGCGGCGCTATGTCGGCGGTTCCGAACCGCTCGGAACTCTGATGATCGCAATGTCGCTGATCGCTGCGGTCGTCAACCTCGCCTGCATCTGGCTGCTCGGGCGACTGAAGGAACCGGACGTGAACATCCGGGCCGCCAACACCTTCAGCCTCAACGATTTCGCATCGAACGGCGGCATCCTGATCGCGGGCGGTCTCGTTTGGTGGTTGGGCAGCAACTGGCCCGACCTCGTTGTCGGGGTCGCGGTGGCTGGCATCGCGGCGTGGGGCGGCATAGGCATCCTGCGGGACGCGCATGACGAGCATCACAAGGCAGTTCACAATCACCAACCAGAATAGTCTCTCGCGTCGCCACAAGATAAAGGTTGAAGCTACAGTGACTGTAGAAACTATCATCTTTGTATAGTTGATTCTAGGAAACGCTCATGACCCCTGTTGACCCGCTGCTTTCGTCGACGCCACTCTCGGATGTCAGGCATCCTTCACTTGCCGCTCTGATCGCCGACCGGGGGTGGGGAACCTTGCCGTTGCATGATCGAATTGGTGCAATCTACGACTTCGTGCGAAACGAGATCGACTTTGGCTATAACCGCGCCGACGACATTCCTGCCTCCGAAGTACTCAATGACAGGTATGGACAATGCAACACGAAGGGAACGCTGCTGATGGCGCTTCTACGCGCTGTCGGCGTAAGATGCCGCTTGCACGGGTTCACAATCCACAAAGCGTTGCAACGGGGCGTCGTGCCTGAACTGATCTATCCGATCGCACCCGCAGAAATCCTCCACTCATGGATCGAGGTCGAGACCGAGGCAGAATGGGTCGATCTTGAGGGCTTCATCCTCGACACATCCTTCCTGTTGGCCTTGCAGCGGTCGTTTTCCGAGACTCAGTCCCTATGCGGCTACGGTGCCGGGACCGACTGCTTGAGCGCACCGCCAGTCGGATGGACGGGGGAGAGTACATATATCCAGAAGACCGGCAACGCCCGCGATTTTGGAACATTCGATAATCCTGACATGTTTTATGAGCACCATCGTCAGGCGTTAGGCCCGCTGCGCGACTGGATCTATCGGCACCTCATTCGCCATTGGATGAATGCCCGCGTCAGGGCGATCCGCGCTGGTCGTTTGCCAAGCGTTCCAGGGCTCAGCCGGCCAAACCACGGCCATGAGGAGGCTTCTCGTGCCGCATGATCATGCCCATATGGAGCCTAAAGAAGGCGACCGGCGGGTTGCCATTGCCATCTGGGCAAACGGCCTCCTGACGGTCGCGCAGATTGTCGGCGGGATACTATCCGGCAGCCTCGCGCTGATCGCGGATGCCATCCACAACTTCTCCGACATGGCGTCGCTCGTCATCGCATTCGGCGCGCGCAAGATCGCGCGCCGCCCGGCCGATGCGAAAATGACCTTCGGATATGGCAGGGTCGAGATCGTCGCCGCGCTTATCAATTATACCTCGCTGATCATCATCGGCCTTTATCTGGTCTATGAGGGCGCGATGCGGTTTGTTGATCCGCCCGAAGTCGCGGGTTGGACCGTGGTCATCCTGGGCAGTGTGGCGCTGTTCATCGATACCCTCACCGCGTGGCTGACCTATTCGATGCAGAAAGGCAGCGTGAACATCCGGGCGCTGTTCCTCCACAACCTCAGCGATGCGCTGGCGTCTGTGGCCGTGATCGTCGGTGGCGTTCTAATCCTTCTCTACGATGTCCGCTGGGTTGATCCGGCGATCACCATCGGGATTGCCGCCTATATCCTCTGGCTCGCCTTCAGCGAGATCGGTGGCCCAATCCGCACCCTGATGTTGGGAAGCCCGCCCGATATCGACACGGACAAGGTTATCGCGGCCGTGGAGGACGTGGACGGAGTCGAGGAAGTTCATCACGCACATTTCTGGCAGATGCAGGAGCATCGTGCGGCGCTCGATACCCACGTCGTAATCGCCGAGGACCGCTGGGATGACCTCGAAAACATCAAGACGGCAATCAAGACCCGCCTCGACGAGGAATTCGGGATCGACCACTCAACGCTGGAGTTTGAACGCTCAGCAACCAAACATCGGGACGCCGACAGGTATGGTCATGGGTGACCTCAAAACCGTGGTTCTCGTGCTGGGTTGTGCGGCCAATCTGTTGCTGATCGCGGGTATACTCTGGTCCATGTTCCAACCGGAGCGACGTGTCTGGCCGCCGATTCACTCTACAGGAGCCCACAAGATTGTCGTCTGGGGACTTACGTGCGTCGGCTTCGGATCTGCCATCGTTTTGGGTCTGCTAGAATGGGGTGAGCTCGACTTCCCATGGATCATACGTTGGGGTCTAGGGCTTTGTCTGATCGTTCTGGGCAATGCCGTTGTCTGGTCCGGTGTGATGCAACTTGGAATAGCGGTGACGAGTGGTGATGAAGGCGTTCTGCGGACCCGTGGCCTTTACCGCTTCTCCCGCAATCCTCAATATGTGGCTGACATGGCGATCCTCATCGGGATCGGATTGCTCTCCGCCTCAATCCTCGCGTGGCCGGTGATTATCACCGGCGTCGCGGCATTGATCCTTGCGACCTTCGCCGAAGAGCGCTGGTTGATTGATCGCTATGGGGATGCTTACCGAACCTACCTCCAAAAAACCCGCAGATTTCTTTGATGCCATGACCGAGTTCAATCTCACGGGTTTGTGAGCAGAAACATATTGAAGCTCTAGCGGGTGTAGGTCTTAGAACCGGGAAAAATAACGAGACCAGAGGTTTTCTTGATGAGACGAGCTAACGACAGACCGTTCACACGCCGGACTGCACTCTTTGGTGCAGCAGCAAGTGGGTTGGTTCTCGCGACCAGTAGGGCCATGGCACAGACAAGCGAGGGTCTGGCGGCACCGGCGGTGCGAAGCAATATTTCCGGGTTTAGGGTTGCGTCCTGGCAAGATCATTTTGACAACCTGCGGAATGGCGCGATTCTCTGCGACATTGACTCCCGCGCGGTGCAGTTCTGGTCGGAAGACGAAAACGTCTACAAGCTTTACCCCTCCAGCGTCCCTCTTACGGAGGAGTTGACGCGGCGCGGTTACACCGAAATCGTTCGCAAGGTGGATGGCCCGAGCTGGCGACCTACGCCGTCGATGAAGGAGCGCAATCCCGAATGGCCGGATTTCGTTGGCCCTGGCCCCGACAATCCCCTTGGAACACACGCCCTTTATCTGTCATGGCAGTACTACCGCGTTCACGGCACAGGTGACACGCGCAAGATCGGTCGACAATCGTCGAACGGCTGCATCGGCCTCTACAACGAACATATCGAAGAGTTGTTTGGATTAGCCGAGGTTGGTACTCAGGTTAAGTTGTTCTAAGGGCGGAAATTTTAAATATGCGAATTCATCTTGGCTTACTTCTCCCAGCAGCGTTTTTGTTGGGAGCGTGTTCCGCTTCTATTCCTGGCGGGCCCGACACTGCACAAAACAGACCACTGCCGGAGGCAGTCGTCGCTATGGCCGCAACAGGTCAGGATCTTCAGTCCGCGCGCCTTTTGCCGGAAGACGGCTGCTACTGGTATCTGCACAACGGTCCCGTGGAAGTTACCCTGGTGCCGCTCCGAACACCTCGCGGAAATCCGATTTGTACCGCGCCGGCGGCCTAGCGGGGTTCAGTAATCCGAAGTGCTCCCCGGCTAGGATAAACTCCCGTCACTTTCCCTGACCGATGGTGCTTTGGTACACGGCCTCAGCTTCCCGCAGTGACACTGTCCTCGGCCGAGTAGAGGAAAGCCGTCGAACCAATATCGACGTTGGGATAAAGCTCGTTTATGTGCGCCATGACCATTCTGACGCAGCCGGAACTTGCACGACCGCCAATGCTTCTCGGCTGTGGCGTACCGTGAATGCGGAGATAAGTGTCCCGGTCGCCGAGAAAGAGATAGAGAGCTCGCGACCCAAGCGCATTCTTAGGTCCGGGCTCCATACCGTCGGCGATATCAGCGTAGAGTTCTGGGTCGCGGTCGATCATGTTCTGCGTCGGCTGCCAATGCGGCCATCTGACTTTACGCTTGATCGTGTATGTACCTGGTTCGTATAGATCACCACGAGCAATGGCGACGCCATAGCGCATGGCAGTCCCGCCCTCCTCGATGTGATAAAGGTAGCGCGCAACCGCATCGACATGAATGTCGCCCGGTGTCAGCCCGTCTTTCGCGGCCACCCGGGTCGGGAGAAACCGCGGATGTAAGCCCCAGGGGTTCGAGGTTGCCGGGTCAAAGCCGGGCGGCGTCACCTGTGCGTCCCAGGCAACCTTCTGCGATTCGGTCGGCCAGGTATTTGCCAGCACCGGGCTGGCAACCGGGGCAGAAAAGAGGGCGGCGGTGGTCATCACGAAATGTCGTCTAGTCAGCATACTATACTCTTCCAGCTTTGTCTGGCGAATGCCGTGACACGAGAAACGGCGTTTAATGTACCATAGAACCTCTACCAACTAGAGCTTCAAGGAGTTTCTTTTGACACAGATTGATTGCTCGGCTTCTACATCTTGTCGCGTGGTCGATGGCGATTATTCGAGCACTTAATGTAAATTACAGTCGTGTTTTTACATAACCTGTATTATGGGTGCAATATACTTAGTGTGGCGCGCGCTAGCTTCAAGTGCGACTCTTGTTAGAAAACAGTAGTTTATCTAACGGGAGGAATCGGTATGGGAGCCGTTTACGATCAACTGAGTATCACAGAACGACGCAAGATAGAACGCTGGAGACACGCGAAGGTCCCAGTTGACGAGATGGCGCGCGTTCTGAAGCGCTGCAGATCAACGATATTTCGCGAGCTAAAGCGCAACCATTTCTCGGACGAGAGCATGCCGGGATGCGATGGCTATTACGGTGCTGCTGCCCACCTGATGCAAGCGGAACGTCGTGCTCGAGAGCGCAAGCTGATTAAACATCCTGAGCTGTGTAAACGTGTGATAGAGCGCATCAGGAACGGTTGGACACCCGAGCAGATCAGTAACCGCATGATCCACGAGGGTGCTCCGCTTAGGGTCTGCCAAGAAACCATCTATCGTTACATCTATTCCACAGAAGGTCAGCGCGAAGACCTGTGGTGGTATCTACCGACCCATCGTGTCGCCCGCAGACCACGTCGCACCAGAAGGCGCAGAGAACCCAAATTCCACCGCGATGTCAGCATTCTGTTCCGACCCGATGATGTCGCTCATCGCCGTCAGTTTGGCCATTGGGAAGCTGATTTGATGCTGTTCAAACAAAAGCTTGGCCAGTCCAACGTTACCTCATTGGTTGAGCGCGTCAGCCGCTTCACCGTGATCCTGAAGAACCCGAATAAGCGCACCAAACCGGTCATGGGAAAGATCATGAAGTCTCTCAAAGACCTCCCCCTCGTCGCCCGTCGATCCATTACTTTTGACCGCGGAACCGAGTTTGTCAGTTGGCCGCACCTCCAAGCCGAGATCGGAACCCAGACGTGGTTTTGCGACCCCTCCAGCCCCTGGCAGAAAGGCACAGTCGAGAACACAAACCGACGCCTTCGAAGGTGGCTGCCCCGCAAACGCGACATCCGGCAATGCACAGATCACGATATGAAGGTGATCTGTGATCGCCTCAACAACACGCCGCGCAAGTGCCTTGGATGGAAAACGCCAGCCGAGGTCTTTCGCGAAAAGATGTTGGAGGAAATGCGATGACACCCCTACCCTGAGCTCGACAAGAGTCGCGGTTCAGGTATCGCTCACAGTTGCGTTAGTATATTATTGAAGGTACGATGGTGTCCGACAAAGGGGCCCCTACCATGCGCTTTCAACTCAAGAGACTGTCGCTATGCCTAACCGCAGCAATCACTTTAGCGGCTGGTTGGCTGCCGAGCATCACAAAGGCTCAAACCTACCCAATCGACTGCGCAATCCTCCTCTGTCTGTCCGGGGGTTGGCCCGCTTCCGTGCCTTGCAGCCGTGCCCGCGCCGAGTTCATTCGTCGCATCACGCCATGGCCTGTGGAACCACCACTACAGATTTGGCGCTGTCCTATGGGCGCATCTTATGAGACCGAACGGCATCCGAGCAATGTAGGCCGGATCTTCGAAACCTTGTTTCACGCCAAGGACTATTCGCCCCACCAATCGTTTCCAGGCAATGATGTTGCCGTCCAAACAAAATCAACAAATGCCGTTTGGCGCTCTCCAGAAACCGGAACGGGCGGCATTCCAGCAGACTTCGTGCTTCGCCTTGTTCAGGATCGTGCTGATATCGATATCAGCGGTCCGGAGTTCAATTTTGTGCGGTCCATCCGCGTCTTTGACGTTCGCTATGCCCGCCAGCACGAATCCGGGCGAGATGGGGATTGCAACCTAAGTGCGACCGTGGTCCTCGGCACATATGGGACCCAAGGTGACTTCGCCTGGCAAAGGTCTTCCGTCACTGCCCTTCCTTCGGCTCACGTAGGTCTTGAACGCTGGGGCGAGCATTGCCCTAGCATTTATCACCGATCCGTCTTCGTCGATTGGCGTGACTATGAGGGCAACTACGGGTTCGAGCAGGTGAACTACTGACCTGCCGCCACGTAGATTTGTCTCGGAAGACGGCTCCTTTGGCGTGTACGACCGCACCGCATACGCGTCTCGGTCCACATGCTGTTTGGCGTTTCGGCAAACACTGCGGGTTCGCTCTGTTCACCTGTCGTCGCTTCTTCCGATCCTCGTCAGCGCATCGAAGTCGATTTCTTGCTTCTGTTCGTCACCTATATCCGGCCGGGTTTCCGATACCGGCTGGGGCCCTTGGACGTCCCACATCACCGCATGTGAGCCTGTACTCCAGCGATAAACCCAACCAACAACACTGCACCCATCGGTCCCGATCAGATTGGCGATCGCGACGCCCTCACCCTTATCATCGTTCACTGTTTACTGACTTCCTGCACTGTGGCGCTGCGAAATGCGGCGTGTGGTTGCAGAGTGTTCACTACGACCATGCACCAGCCTTCGTTGATTTTGGCTACCTGGTCCTCGATGAGAGAATGATCATCAGACCGGGAAAATGGGTTCCGGTTTTCTCAACAATTCATTGGCTTTAAATCCTGTGGTCGGGCTCCGTGGCGGATTCAACGATCGCCAGAACCTCGAACGGGTCAAAGCCGATGGCGCGCGCCAGAACGACCAGCTCGACAACGTCGACCCGGCGCTGACCGCTTTCAAGGCGGGCAATGAGGGATTGGTGGCATCTGAGCTTGGTCGCCAATTCATCTTGGCCAAGGCCTGCCTTGATCCGAGCGTCGACCAACGCCTGGCAGAGTGCCACCTGCCCTTTGCTTCTGATTGTCTTTGCCACGCGTCACATACCTTTTGTGACGTCGCTAGCGGATGAAATCTGTTATCTAAAAAGTAGATATATGAGGGTGTTATCGGCGTCTGGTTTCCATGGGCTGCAAGTCTGATGCTCCCGAGGCTGCCCATCAATCCCCTACCAATTGCAGAAATCGGCCATAGTCCTCGCTGACTTCGCGCGCTTCCTCGAAGGCGCGCGCCCGTTCGCCGTCTAGGCAACGGAAGTAGCTCTGGATATCCTGGATGTAATCTTCGAAATCGCCACGGATGATGTCTGCATAGTCCCGCGCTGCCTGCGAATCGCTTGGCAGGAAAGGACGGGCCGGGGCGAAGCAGGATTCTGCGAAACCCGCGCCAGGGACAACCAGGAGTATCGGTACAGCCCGCAATAGGTGTTGGCCTCTCAACCTGCGGTTTCTCAAACCTGTTATCTCCTTGATCGCGGACACTGGCCGTGACTAGTGTTTGCGTAACCAAACTACAGCTAAAGCATGATATTACATCTTGCGGTTGATAGTATACTATCGTAACTCTAGGCTTCAAGTGGGAATGCCTGGGGTCGCGCCATTGGAGAAAGCGTGAGCCGGGCCATGAACTGGGACATCGAAGCACCAAATGTGGTTACGGAAGCCAGGTTCCGCGAGCTCGTGGAAAGCGGCTATAGCGCAGAAATCCTGTGCCAGGAATCAGCACATAAGAAAGGCCCCAGCTATTACGGGGTCTGGATCATGCGCGTTGTCTCTGATGACGGGGTGGAAAAGCTCCTCGTCACCGCCCGCACGCGGACGACCTACAACGATATCAAGATCCGCGAGTTCAAGACGATCTCCGGCGTGGTGTCTTTCTTCATTGGCCTTGGCTTTGCGCATATCGACCTGCCGCTTGAGGCGGGTACAAGCCGCACGCATAAACTCGCCCCGCCAGACAAAGCCCCATCAGACTTGGGCACTGGCAACTAACCTCGTCTGTCTCTGGCTGGTCGCAGCACCTGCCTCAGCGCAAATGGTCCTGATCATGGAGAGCGACGGCTCTCTGACCCCGTCGCGGTCTCAGAGCGGTTTTGCTCGAAACTACAATGACGGCGTTGGTCTGGGATCGGCGTCCGATGGTTTGGCCATTCTTGGTGAGACTGAAGCAGCTTTCGAACTTGACTCGCTGAGGCTTGCGGCACTCGCCCAGCCAGCACCCCTGACCCGCGCAGACGTTCTCTTGGGCATCGAGGCAACAGCCCTGCGCTATGTCGGCCATCCCGGCCTGCGCCGCGCGGGACTGTCCGTCACGGATTGGCTGGCTCTCTACCGGGCCAATATCGAGGTGGAAAGCGCCTACAGGCAGAATGCCGTCTCGAGCGCGGGCGCCATTGGTCTGGGCCAATTGATGCCTGCTACTGCCCGAGATCTCGGTGTGGATCCTCATGAAGCGCTGCAGAACCTCGACGGCTCCGCCCGCTACCTGACAATGATGCTGGAAAGCTTCGGCGATCCGCATTTGGCGCTGGCAGCCTACAACGCCGGGCCGGACGCCGTACGCCAGTACGGTGGCATTCCACCTTACAGAGAAACCCAGAACCACGTGGCCCGCGTCATGGCTGTCGTGGCCCGATTGGAAGGATCAAATTCATGATGTCCCAACCTTTTTGGAAATCATTCCTCAAAACACTTATCGGCAATGTCACGAGAGCGCGCAGCGCGGCAGTGCATTGGCGATACCGCTTTTTCCAAACAAGTTGGATTCCAAACCTCTTTGTCGCCTCGCTGGCACTATCCCTGCTCATTGCCGAGCCCGCACTTGCACAGAGCATCGATCTCTCCCCGATCCAAAGCCTGTTGCAGGGCATTGTCGATGCGCTGACCGGACCCCTTGGCGTTGTCATCGCGACGCTGGCCGTACTCGGGGTCTTTCTCAGCTGGTTCTTCAACATCATCGATCTGCGCCAGGCGCTTTGGGTGCTTGTCGGCATCGCCGGTGTCGCGGCTGCCCCGACGATCGTTGCTGCGGTCTTTGCCGGTGGCTGAGCGCTCACCTCTCTTTCTCGGCCTCGTACGCCCGCCCAAGCTAATGGGCCTGCCGATCATGTATGCGATGGTCTGGCTCTTCGGTTCGGTGCTCTTGTTCGTCTGGGTCCAGCACATCGTAGTGCTGGGTGTCGCCGCCTTACTCTATCCGGTGCTGTGGAAAGCCGCGGATTGGGACCCGCGTTTCATCGACGTGATGATGACGTCGCTGCAGGAGACGCCACCCACGCGAAACCGCAGCATCCATGGCGGGGACAGCTATGCCCCGTGATGAAGCCCGTGACGAGGCGCTCGATCCCCGCACGATGACGCCGGACTGGTATGCGCGAGAGACCCGCCTCGCGCATATGCTGCCCTATGTGAGCCTCGTTGACGACCAGACCGTGCGGACACGGGTGAACGAGCTCTTCCGCTGCATTCGGCTCGAGGGGATCAACAGCTACACGACGGACGATGCCTATCTCGACAAGGTGACAGCGCTTTTTGCCCGCATTATCGCGCAGCTTGGGCCGGAATTCAGCTATTACGTCCACAAGGTCTCCAAGGCGATCAAACCGGATCTGGACCCGATCCGTGAGGACAGCTTCGCGGGCGAGGTGGACCGGCGCTGGCGCGCGAAACTCGAGACCAGCGGGCTCCGCGACAAGACGCTGACGCTCACCGTCATTCACCGCCCACCCCCCAAAAGCCTCCTGCCGTTCCTGAGCCGCAGCGCGCCGGACCGACTGAAGGAGGAGACCCGCAAACGCCTGCAGCGCCTGGGCGAGGCCGTGAACGTCTTTCTGTCCGGCCTCACCGAGCTCAAGCCGCGGCTTCTCTCCGCCGCATCTGGGGAATTGGTCGGGTTTCTGGGCGCGCTCAACACGGGCACCGAGCTGCCGCTCTACCCGGCCAACACCTACGGCTTTCTGTCCTTCAACGTCGCCAATACCCGCGTGACGTTCCACGGAGACCATTTCGAGCTTTCCGAGGGCGTCGTGGGCCACCGCTACGGCAAGAGCTTCACCATCGGAGAATACTCGGAAGGCACCTCCTGCACCATGTTCGACATGCTGAACCTGCCGGTCGACATGATCGTGACGCACTCCTTCACGCCGATCAATTCGAACCTCATGGCGGGCCGCATCAAGCGGCAAAAGCGCCAGATGCAGGCCAGCCAGGACGCAGCCCTCTCGCTCCTGGAGGCCCTCGACATCGCCGCCGATGATCTCGAGGCCAAGCGCCAAAGCTTCGGCGAGCACCACATGGTCGTGACGCTCTTCTGCGACACGCTCGAAGAACTGCAAACCCTCAGCGCCGAGATCGTGAACGCCGCCGCAACCGAAGGCGTGAAGATGATTGGCGAGCGGGTCGCGGCCAAGGCGCATTACCTCAGCCAGCACCCCGGCAACCAGCCAAAGCGCGTCCGCGCCAGCGCCGTCACCAACCGCAACTTCGCGGATTTTGCGGCCTTCCACCGGACACAGCTCGGCAAACCTGCAGCACTTACCCCCTGGGGCCGGGTCGTCACATATTTGCCCACGCCGGAGCAGAGCGCCTACCGGTTTTCCTATCACGAGCAGGGATCGCCCGATAAAGAACCGACCAGCGGCCATACCCTGATCATGGGGCGGCCCGGGTCCGGCAAATCGGTGCTGTCGGCCTTTCTGATGACCCAGGCCCGTCGCGCGGGCGCCCGGATCTTCGTCTTCGATTACCGTCTTGGCATGGAGATGGCGGTGCGCGCCAATGGCGGGCGCTACGCCTCCCTGAACGCCGGCCAGCCCACGGGTCTCAACCCGCTCTGGACAGAGACCGATGCGCGCGGCACCGCCTGGCTCTCGGATTGGCTCACAACCCTGCTCTACCGCGCCGACAAGCCCCTGACCCCGGCGCAGACCAACCGCATCCAGGAGGTCGTGCGCCAGAACGCGCAGGCCACCAATCCGGCCCTGCGGAACTGGCGGGATTTCGCGTCGCTTTTTGTGTCCACCGATGATGGCGGCGATCTGCACCAGCGCCTGCTCGAGTGGACCGAAGACGGCCGATATGGCTGGATATTCGGGCAGTCGCTGGAAGATACCTTCTCGCTCAAAGGCGATGTGGTGGGCTTCGATCTCACCGGCATTCTCGACAGCGAGGCCGACAAGGAACGGATGGCGGTCCTCTCCTATCTCTTCCGCCGGGTCGAACGCGAGATCGAGGATCGCCGCCCCACCATCATCGTGATCGACGAGGCCTGGAAGGCGCTCGACAACGCGTATTTCGCCGAGCGGCTGTCGAACTGGCTGGTGACCGCGCGCAAGCAGAACACCGTCGCGGTCATGATGACGCAATACGCGAGCCAGCTCGAGCGCACCCGGACCGGCAAGACCATCGTCGAGGCAGTTCCGACACAGATCCTGCTGCCCAATATCCGCGCGCAACCCGCGGATTACGCCATGCTGAACCTCACGGAGAAGGAGCTCGACATCCTTCTCAACACGGGCAGCAACAGCCGCCTCGCACTGATCCGCGACGATCAGGGCTCAATCGTCGTCGATGCCGATCTCAGTGCTCTCGGGCCCAATCTCACGATCCTTGGCGGCATGGAAAAGGGAGAAGCGCTTGTCGGCGCCGATTACCGCGACCGCCCAGATTTTTGGAGGCTTTCATGATCCGTATTTTTATCGCTTTGGCTGCGCTCGGCGCGCTGGCCTCCTGCACCCAGTATCGGGAGCCGCAGGCCAATTGCTTTTCCTTTCTCGTCTCGACGGCAGCGACCGGCCAGGATTGCCACTTCGCACCGCTCGGCGCGCCGGAGGGCGACGTTGAAGTCTAGCCTGCCTCATATCCTCGCGTTTTGCCTGCTGCCCGGTCTCGCCTTGGGCCAAGGTGTGCCGACCAATGACAGCGGGCTGACCGCGCGCGATATCGTCGAGACCGGCGACCGCGAAGCAGACTTGGCCGTTCAGGCGGACAAGCTTGCCCTGCGCGAACTCATCGCCGAGATCGAGCGGGAGCAGCTGGAAACCCTCCGACGCATCCTCGATGCCCAGACCAGCTTCGGCGGTCAGGGACTGCCCGCCATGGTCTCGGGGCTAGAAAACGGCAGCGGCGATCCCGACCGCGCCGTAGAAGCCGTTTATGGCACGGGCGAGATCGATCCCAATCCCGGCGGTGCGCAGATGTTCGGGGATGCGTCTGAGACCATCGAGCAACTCATCATCCGCGTGGCTCAGGAGACCAGCGGCTTTGCGGGTGTTGGCCGCGCAGGGCTCTCGTCCGTCCAGTGGCGCGCGCTGCTGCAAGCGCTGATCTGGCAGGAAAGCCGTTTCACCATCGGTGCACGCTCTCCCGTCGGCGCCTATGGCCTCACCCAGATCATGCCTGGCACCGCCAGCGATCTCGGCATCAACCCGGAATATTACGACAGCCCCTATCTGCAGGTGCATGGCGGCGCGCGCTATCTCGCGACCCAGCTCAACACATTCGATGGCAACATCATCAACGCCCTCGCGGCCTATAACGCCGGACCCGGCCGGGTCTTCGAGTATGGCGGCGTGCCACCCTTCCGCGAGACCCAGCACTACGTGTCGGTCATCCCTGAACGCTACAATCTCTATCTAAGCCGTATCGGCGGGATCGACGCCCTCGGCACGATCGACCCCGCGCTTCTGGCCAATGCCAACCTCTCAATCACCGGGCACGGCGCGGCCTTCTATGGCAACAACTCGCCCGCCGCGATCAGGCAAGCCGCCCTGCGTATTGCGGATATCGTCGAACGGATTTCCGAGACTGAAGACGTGCAGGAAAGCATCGCACTCAACACCTATGCCCGCGCCGAACTCGTGCGCCTCGTCGCTGCCCGCATCCGGCTTCAGGCCGCCCGCACCCGCGTGCTCTCCGCCGAAGAGCTGGCCCAGGCCAGCGCCCGCATGGCCGAAGGCGCGTTCATGGATTTTACGATCAGGGAGATTGAATGATGGGACATCTGCTCTTGAGGACAGCTTTGGCCACGACACTTGGCGTTGGCTTGCAGTTCAGCGCCCTACCCCCTGCCGCAGCACAAGGTGTACCGGTCGTCGACACCCAGAACATCGCGCAAAACATCCAGCAGCTCCGGCAGATGATCGAGGACGAGATTCTGCAAAACGAGCAGCTGACGCAGCTCCGCGAACAGCTCGGCCTTCTCACGGACCAACTCGCGGAGCTGCAAAGAACCTACGAGGCCCTCACCCGCCTCGCCGAGCTTCCAGAAATCATCCGGACGGAAATGGAAGACGAGTTGAACGGTCTGCTCGACCAAGAGTTCGGGGACATCCTCGCCACGATTGAGGCGATCAAGACTGGGGATTTCTCCGGCCTGTCCGGTTCTGGCGCAGGCGAGATCGAAACCCAGATGGACCGGGTGCTGGCCGATCTCGGATTTGACGATGACACCCTCTCGGAAATGGCCACGAGCGGCAATCCCGGGGCCAACCGCGTGGCGACGCAGGCCACCACCGGTGCCCTTGTATCGGCGGCGGCCCAGAACAGCTATGAGGATGCCGGCCAATCGCTCGAGCGGGTCGACCGCCTTGTCGGACTCATCGACGACATGGACGAACTAAAGGAAAGCATCGATCTCAACACGCGCGTGACCGCGGAGCTCGCCATTGCGCTGGTCGCCATGTGGCAACTCGAAGCCATCCAGACCGTGGGCGATGGCACCGGCGGCGTGATCGATGCCGCCACCATCGCCGAAGAACAGCGCTTCATGGATTTCACCTTGCCGGACCTCCGGGCAGACTAAGGCGTTTCGAAATTGATCCCCAAAAACAAATATCGGTTTTCGCGTTCGAGCGCAGCGAGAGGCAGCGAAGAACCGCTTCAACTCATTTCGAAACGCCGAGCGGGGGCATGACGGGTGGCGACTGAACAAGAAATCATCGAGGAAGAACTGGTCTACGGTGCCCTGCGCCGCGAACGGCTCTGGCAACGCCTTGGTCTGACAGGTCTTGTCTTCGGCATCATCGGCTGTCTGAGTGCCGCGGCTGTCTCGATCCTCGATGTCGACCCGCCCCCCGTCGTTGTCCCCTATGATCCCGCCACCGGCTTTGCACTCCCCGAAGCCTCGGTGGGCGCCTCCTCGGTGACCGCCAACCAGGCGATCATCGAGGCGGAGGTGTTCCGCTATGTGGCCGACCGGGAGGTCTATAACCAGCTCGACAACGATCTGCGCATCCGCAGCGTCCTGCGCCGCTCGGACGGAGCTGCCGAGAGCGGGCTGCGCCAGATCTGGAACAGCGCCAACGAGAATTACCCGCCGACGGTCTATGGCCCCAATGCTCGGCTCGACGTGGAAATCCTCAGCATCAACCGGATCGGAACCAACCGCGCGACGGTCCGCCTGCGCAAGCGCCTGACGTCCATTAACGGCACCCAGACCGGCCTCTTCACTGCGACGCTTCTCTTCGAGTTCCGCCCGGAGACCCGCCGCTCCATCGATGAGGTCTGGACCAATCCATTCGGCTTCACCGTCCTCGAATATTCCATCCGCTCCGACAGATTGGAGAACTGACGTTGTTGTTTATAAGATCGCTTATTTTTGTCATTGCCCTGTTGCCCGGCCTCGCCTCTGCCGAAGCCATCCCGCGCGGCGGTCCCAACGACAGCCGGGTGCGCTTGGCCACCTACCAGGAGGGTCAGGTCTACCGTCTCAGCGTGTCGCTCACCCATGTGACCACCATCGAGTTCGGCAAGGGCGAAAGCATCCGCTCGATCATCGCGGGCGACACGGAAGGGTTTGAGATCGATGGCGTGCCGGGGGGGCAGGCCTTCGCAATCAAGCCCGTTGCGCGCGGCGTCCATACCAATGTGACCGTCTACACGAACAGGCGCAGCTACTATTTCAACGTCGAGGAGGTCCGCAGCCCAACCTTCTACGTGGTGCAGTTCCGCTATCCAGACGACGCTGCGCGCCCGACCCGTGCCATCGCGGCCCAAGCGCCGAACTACAACTACGGTGCCAGCGCGCGGACCGAGTTCACGCCAACCCGCATCTGGGATGACGGGACGTTCACGTATTTCGCCTTTCCAAGAAACGCACCTGTGCCAGCGATCTTCCGCTACGCGGGCGGCCGTGAACGCACGGTCAACACGCAAACCCCTGAGGACGGTGTGATCCGCGTCAGCGGCGTGAACCGCCAATGGGTCCTGCGACTGGGCGAAGAGGTGGTCTGCATCGAGGCGATCCCGCCCGCGGAGGCCGCCTCATGAGCGATACCGAGAACACCGAGCTGGAAAAGCGCCTCGCCGCCCTGGAGAAAGGCAGTGCCCGCGCCCCCATAGCGGCGCAGCGCCGGTCGCCCCTTCTCGCGCTGGCCGTGGTCTTCGTCATCGGCGCGGGTGGTGCCCTGCTTTATCTCCTCTCACAGCCCGAAGAAGAGGAAGCCTTGCCGACGGCCACTCCGGACGTCTTCCAAAACGAGGGGGACGGCTTTGGCGCTATCGAGACCTTGCCCCCGCCCGAGCCCGAGGTTGTGTTCGTCGGACCAGACCCCGTCGAGCCGAACGCGGAGCTTCTGGCGCAGATCACCGCCCTGCAGGCCCAGATCGAGGAGTTGCGCAACGCCCCTGAACCAGTTGTCGAGGAAGACACCGCCGCCGCAGAGGCGATCGACGCGCTGACCGCTCAGATCGCGGCGCTGCAAGCCGCCTCGGAAGCAGCACAGCAACGATTTCAGGACGAACTGATGGCGCGGGATCGAAGCCTTGAGCAATTACGCATGGATCTGGAACTGGCCCAACTCGAGGCCAGCCGACCCCAACCCGCGCCAACGGGCCCTACGGAGGATGAGCTGCGCGCACGCGAGCAAGAGCGACTGCGCCGTGAGGAAGAAGCCCGGCGCATGGCCGAGCTGGAGCGCCGCGCCGCGGAGGAACGCGCCTTCCAGGAGCGGCGCATCACTTCGCCCACCATCGCTTTTGGCGGTGCCTCCGGAGCGAATGAAACGGCTCTGACTGAACGCACTTTTGGCGAGGTGACGGATTTCGTGCTGAACGGTGCGCTGCCCACTTCGGTGACGCAGGCCGAGGTCATTGCCAACCCGTCCAACACGATTGTTCAGGGAACAATGATTCAGGCCGTCATGGAAACCGCCCTTGACAGCTCCCTGCCCGGCCAGACCCGTGCCGTGGTCTCCGAGGATGTTTACAGCGTCGATGGCGCGCGCCTCTTGATCCCGCGCGGATCCCGTCTCATCGGGCGCTATCGCTCGGGCGTCGATATCGCGCAGCGCCGCGTCACGATCGCCTGGGATCGGATTATCCTGCCCGCGGGCCAAACCGTCCAGATCAGCTCGTTCGGGGGCGATGAACTGGGCCGTTCCGGTGTCACAGGTTTCGTGGACACGCGCTTTGCCGAGCGTTTCGGGTCGGCCGCCCTAATCTCGCTGATTTCGGCTGCGCCCAGTGCCGCCGCCTCCGAGGTTCAGGATGAGACTGCCGCCGACGTTCTTGAAGACGTGGGCGATGATCTGGCAGATGCCACGGACAGCGTCATTGGCGATTACCTCTCCATCGGCCCCGTCATCTATGTCGACCAGGGCGCACGCGTCACGGTCATGGTCGACCGCGATCTGGAGATATTCTGAGCCCATGTCGCTGAGCTATCTCGAAACCTCGCTCGACCGGATCGACGCCGCCGCCCGCGGCGATGTCATCGAGATCTGCATCAACCCGGATGGCACCTGCTGGGGCGAATTCCAGGGCGATCACTTCATGCGCGCGCTGGACCAGAGGCTGACGAGCGTTCAGGTCAGGGACCTCGGCAACCAGATCGCGTCCTCTGCCAATACCACGATGAGCAAGGACCGCCCCATCGTCTCGGTCTCGATCACCTACAAAGGCCGCCCGATTCGCGCGCAGGTCATCACCCCGCCCGCCGTGCTCTCGGCCATGTCGATCAGCTTGCGGTTCTTCTCGAGCCTGCCGCTGGAGGGTATCGCGCTCGATTTTCTCTATGGCAAAGAACGCAAGCTCGAAGACCTGCGCGTCGAAAAAAAGCGCGCCTTGCGCGCAGTGGTGGCCGCGGGTTTGATCGATGATGCGCTCGCCTTCTGCGTCGAGAACAAGCTCAACATGATCGTCTCGGGCGGCACCTCCACCGGCAAGACCGTGGCCGCGCGCAAGATCCTCGCCCATGTGCCGGCCGAGGAACGCATCGTCACCATCGAAGAAGCCGCCGAGCTTCTGCCGACCCAGCCCAATGCCGTGACCCTCATCGCCAATCGCGACGCGGAATTCCAGACCGCAGATGTGCTTCTCACCGCCACGCTGCGCATGCGCCCCGACCGGATCATCCTGGGCGAGGTGCGCGGCAAGGAGGCCATGACCTTCCTGGAAGCCATCAACACCGGCCATGGCGGGTCCATGACAACACTGCATGCCGAAACCCCGCAACTCGCCGTGCAGCGGCTCGCGATCGCGGCACTCAAGACCGAAATCCCGATGACCTATGCCGACATGATCCAGTACATCGAGAACTCCATCGACGTGATCATCCAGGCCGGTCGCCACGACGGCAAGCGCGGTATCACGGAATTCTACCTCCCCGGCGCAACTGAGATTGGAACTTCCTCATGAAGACCTTTGAATACGATATCCTGTTCTTTGAGGTGAAAAAACAAAAGGACTACGACGCGATGCGAAGCGCCTTGAATGAGCGCGGCGCGGAGGGGTGGGAAGTCATCACCGCCGAAGCGGGTGACTACGGCTACACCACGTTCTTGAAGCGTGAAACTGTTGCGACGAAGGCGGCTTCAGAATGATGCGGGTCGTTGCAACGGCAGGCCTGCTCGTCGCTCTCTGCCCAACCGCTGGCGTGGCCGAGCGGAACCTGGTCCCAACGCTCGACAATCAGCCGGATGTCTGCCCAGACCAGCCTCCCGAGCCACAGTGGATGCAAGACATCGATGTACGCGAGTCCCACAAACGGCTCCTGATCCAACAAATCTATCGGGCGCAGAGTATGCAACGCATCGTTGAAGCCCAAAGCTGTGAATGTCCCACGCGGTATCCATCTTGGGCAGCAGCCGAACGCGTATACGTTGAGCGTTTCGCCTCGTCCGAATACTGGGACATCGTGGAAGCGACGTCCCAATACCGGCGCCAAGCAAATGAGCTTCGACGCAAAGCCATGCCAATCTGCGAAGCCGCTGGAAACTGGTAGGGATCCATGAGTGTCGTCACCTACTTCGTGGAAACGGCCGAAGGCTATCTCAATACCGCTGCCGAGACACAATTCGGCGCGGTCGCAGCAACGGTGGGCACGTTGCTGGTTCTGGGCACAACACTGGTTGTCATTCTGGTCTTCATCAACATGATCTACCAGTATCGCGCCATGGACGGCCGAACTGCCTTTTGGCTGGCCGTGAAGGTCGGGCTGATAGGAGTCTTCGCGGCCAATTGGGTCCAGTTCAATGCGCTTGCCTCAGCGATACTGAATGGGATCGACAGCATTGCCGGGGCCCTTGTGGCTTCTGTCGGCGGCGGATCACCAGGTCCGTCCGGTACCTTTGCGGAGGAATTCGACGAACTGATCGCAGCCCTCGGGGACTATCTGAACGCGGCGGGATCTGAGCTAAACTGGATGGCCGGTGCCTTGCTGGACACGCTCGGCGTCCTACTGCTCTCAATTTTGGGCGGGTTGGCAGCGTTCATTGTTGTGGCGTCACGGCTCATGATCGCTCTTCTAATCGGCATTGCGCCGGTCATGATCTTCCTGACCCTTTTCGAGGTGACCAAGGACTACTTCGCGCGCTGGCTTTCGGCACTCATATCCTTTGCGATGTATCCGATCGTCGTCGCTGGCGTTTTCGCGACGATCACGGGGGTTTCTCGGGCTCTTCTTGCCGAACTGGGCGACCCAGAGGGAGCCTCGAACATAGGGGCCCTTATCCCATTTTTCATGATGGTGCTGATGGCAAAAGGCTTCATCATCGCAACGCCCTTTTTGGTTCGGGCAATTTCCGGCAACATCATGATGCCGGCACTTTCGGCAGGGTTCGGGGGGAGCTATGCGTTCGCCAGAGGGCTGGCAGGTAGCCAACAGGTTTACAACCGTTACGCCATCGGGGGTGCAACCGGGGCTGAATACGCAGCCCTTCGAGCGCGACAATTCTTCGGTGTGCAAGCGTTGCCAAGCCGGCCCAACACAGCGGGTGGGCCAACTGCATCTCCTGCCGGCGACGGGACCGGAACTGGCGCTAGGATGCTGGCGCAGCTTTCAAGGTTGGGCCGTCTCGGAAGACGGTGACGGCACGGAGCCGAGTTACTGCTTTGGACCGCGATGCTGCGAAGCGGCCCGCCAGAAGAGACATTTGCTGCGAACGTTCGAACAGGCCCAGTATGCATGGGTTGCGGCAACGTGGAGTCCTTCCACATCACCAAAGTCTGGCGAACTCGGGCAGGACTTCATCGAAACGATCATGAAAAGGAAGTGGGGACATGAGGTTACACCGTCGCAAGGGCTATGGTCGGCCCCCCTTGCATGGTAGTGAAAGACCCCTTATTTTTCTCTGTAGGGCAAAAACTGCATTTCAGCGGGTTGACTCGCCAACCTGACCCGCCTATTTCTCTGTAATAAGACTTACAGAGGCTTTCTTCAATGCGACTCTCGGATCTCTCCGACATTCACTCAGGATACACAGCGCGCGGAAGGCTCGATCCAGTGCCAGAGGGCGGCGTGCCGGCACTGCAACTGCGCGATGTCGGAACGACCGGCGAGATGCCGGGCTCGGACTTCCAAAGGTACCATCTGAACAAGCTGTCCGACCGCTACTTTGTCCGCGGCGGCGAGGTGGTATTCCGCTCTCGCGGCGAGCCGAATGCTGCCGCAGCCATTCCCGATCCGCTGCCCGAGCCTGTCGTTGTCATTGTCCCATTGGTGATCGTTCGCCCCGACAGGGGCCGCATTCTCCCGGAATACCTGGCTTGGGCCATCAACCAGCCTGATGCGCAGCGGCAGCTTGGTGCGGAAGCACAGGGCACAAGTTTAAGAATGATCCCGAAGACGGTTCTCGAAAACCTCGAGATCGCCGTCCCCGACCTGCCCACACAAAAAAGCATCGTCGAACTCAATGCCCTTGCCCGGCAAGAGGGACAGTTGCTCCGCCGGCTCGCTGCTCGCCGGGAGAACCTCCTGAGCGCCATTCTCGGTGAGGCCGCGAAGGCCGCCGACCAGAAGGAAATTGCCTGATGACCGACCAGATCACACAACAGCAAATCAATCAGACCGCCTGGGCAGCTTGCGACACCTTCCGGGGTGCCGTCGATGCCGGTCAGTACAAGGACTACATCCTCGTGATGTTGTTCCTGAAGTACATTTCGGACCTCTGGAATGATCATATCGAGACCTACCGCAAGCAATACGGGGACGATGATGCGCGCATCCGTCGGCGGTTGGAACGTGAGCGCTTCATCCTTCCCGAGGGCGCCAGCTTCTACGATCTGTACGCGCAGCGAAACGAGCCCAACATCGGCGAGCTGATCAATATCGCGCTCGAAAAGATCGAGGACGCGAACCGCGCGAAGCTCGAGGGCGTCTTCCGCAACATCGACTTCAATTCCGAGGCCAATCTCGGCCGCCCGAAGGATCGTAACCGCCGCCTCAAGAACATGCTTGAGGACTTCGCCAAGCCCGCACTCGACCTGCGCCCGTCGCGGGTGACCGAGGACATCATCGGCGAGTGTTACATCTACCTGATCTCGCGCTTCGCCTCGGACGCCGGGAAGAAGGCGGGTGAATTCTTCACGCCTGCGCCCGTCTCGCGCCTGCTGGCGAAGCTCGCTGCGCCGCAGCCCGGCAACACGATCTGCGACCCCGCCTGCGGCTCCGGCTCGCTGCTGATCCAGGCCTCGCAGGAGGTCGGGTCGGAGAACTTCGCGCTCTACGGGCAGGAGGTAAACGGGGCAACCTGGGCGCTGGCCCGCATGAACATGTTCCTGCACGCCAAGGACGCGGCCCGCATCGAATGGTGCGACACGCTGAACAGCCCGACGCTGGTCGAGGGTGACCATCTCATGCGTTTCGACGTGGTGCTCGCCAATCCGCCGTTCTCGCTCGACAAGTGGGGCGCGGAGGACGCCGACAGCGACCAGTACAACCGCTTCTGGCGGGGTGTACCGCCCAAGTCCAAGGGCGACTACGCCTTCATCACCCACATGATCGAGATCGCGAAGCGCCAGTCCGGCCGCGTGGCGGTGATCGTGCCGCATGGCGTGCTGTTCCGGGGCGGCGCCGAGGGGCGCATCCGCCAGCAGCTGATCGAGGAGAATCTGCTCGACGCTGTCGTCGGCCTGCCGGCCAACCTGTTCACCACCACGGGGATCCCGGTCGCCATCCTTATCTTCGACCGCTCCCGCGAGGAAGGCGGCGCGAACGCCGACCGGCGCGACGTGCTGTTCATCGACGCCAGCAAGGAGTTCACGCCGGGCAAGACCCAGAACGTGATGGACGAGGCACACGTGGCCAAGGTGCTGGAGACCTACGCCACCCGCGCCGAGGTCGCGCGGTATTCGCATCGGGCCAGCCCCGAGGAGATCGCCGAGAACGGCTACAACCTCAACATCCCCCGCTACGTCGACACCTTCGAGCCGGAGGAAGAAATCGACGTCGCCGCCGTGCAGAAGGACATCCTGCGGATCGAGGCCGAACTAGCGGAGGTGCGTGCGAAGATGGCCGGGTATCTGAAGGAGCTCGGCGTTGATGCGTGAAGGCTGGAGGAAAGTAGCGATCTCCGAACTCGCAACCTTCCACTCGGGGGGGACGCCCAATAAGGCGCAAGCATCCTATTGGGGCGGTTCGATCCCGTGGGTTACCGTCAAGGACATGAAAGTAATGCGCCTAAATGGCGTTGGTGAAAACCTTACGGATGAAGGGGCTGCCACAGTTCGCACTGTTCCGGCAGGTAGCGTATTGGTGCTTGTGAGAGGCATGGGTCTATTCAAGGACTTGCCGGTAGTATTGTGCGACCGTCCCGTGACCTTCAATCAGGACATCAAGGCCCTCGTAACAAAGCAGGGTATCGACAGCGAATATTTTGCATTCGCGCTCATAGCGAGAAAATCTGATATCCTCCGGCATGTCGATAGTGCTGGGCATGGTACTGGCAGGCTCGATACGGATCTGTTGAAGTCAACGCCAATTCCGCTCCCCCCGCCCCCAGAGCAGCGCAAGATCGCCGAGATTCTGCGGGCCTGGGACGAGGCGCTCGAAAAGCTCACCGCTCTCCGCGCGGCGAAGGAAAGGCGCCTAGGTGCTCTTCGCTATGCGATGCTCTTCGGCGAGTTGCACCTTGACGACCAGCGCCGCAATTGGTTGCCGACACGCCTTGCCGCTGTCACACATGAACTGACCACCCGAAACGGGGCAAAGGGGCTCGGCCGCGACTACGTAATGGGGGTCACCAAGGCCCAAGGCGTCATACCCATGCGCGAACAGACGATTGCCGGTGACATCAGCCGCTACAAGCGCCTTCCGCCGCGCGCGTTCGCCTACAACCCCATGCGCATCAACGTCGGCTCCATCGCGAAGAACGAACGCGATGAGGAAGTCCTAGTCAGCCCCGACTACGTCGTTTTCGCCTGCAATGCCGACGGCCTCGATCCCGATTACCTCGACCACCTGCGCAAGACGTCCTGGTGGGCCCACTACATCAACAGCGGCGGTTCCGGCAGCGTGCGCCAGCGGACCTACTACGATGACCTCGCTGCCCTGAAGCTGCCTTTGCCGGAACTTGACGAGCAGAAAGTCATCGCCGCCGTCCTGAACACAGCGCGCGACGACCTCGCCGCCACCGAGCGCGAGATCGAAGCCGTCACCCGGCAAAAGCGTGGCCTAATGCAAAAGCTGCTGACGGGCGAATGGCGAGTCGAAGGGGAGGATTCCTGATGGCAAAGAAGATGCAAACTCTGACATTCCGCCTTCTCAGAAAAGGACGGGCACCTGCAAAAGCGATCTCTCCGACCTTTGCGGAGGACGGTGAAAAACCCCTCACGTCAGAAACTTGGCCCCCAATCGAAGGTGGTGAGGTCTACTTTGGGCAGATATATCGCAAGCCGCCAGTTTGGGCGGACTTCATTTCCACCGGCCTCGAAAGGGCGCTTGATGGCATGATGACTGGCGGAGCCGGTGCGGTCATTTTCGTCCCGGTCAAAGGCAGGTATGTTGCTGTCTGTTTTGGCCAGATACATATGGCGCTGAATGACGATGCGTTCGAACGTCAGTTCGGCTTGAAGGTCACGCTGAATTCCGTTCCTGGGAGCAGCATTCGTTCGCTTGACCTTGCAACGCCTGATGCAGTGACCTTTCAAAAGCGGGTGCAAGCCAGCCGAGACAGCGACGTGAACACCTTTGGTGTCGATCAACTACGCGATATAGCAAGGGTTGCAGGCGGCACGCCTAAGGACCCGAATTTTGCACGCTTCATTGCAGGCAAAGACTCATTGTCAATTACCTGTGAGATCGGCCCGGGCGATATCGAGGCGAAATGTGCAGAGATATTCCAGGTCTATGAGAAGAAAGACTATCGAACCGATTTCAAATGGATCGATAATCTGCGGCCCGTCATCGAAAAGGACCTCATTGAACAGCTGGACCAGGAGTTGTTTTCGGACCTGAGTGAGTTGCGAAAGGGCAATCCGGCGGACCTGCACATGTCACCACCGGAAGTGGTCGACTACACGGAAGGAAGTGAACTGCACTACAACGGTTTCCGCAGCCACGGCGTCACATTCCATAGCTTGGCGATAGCTGACTATGTCAGCGAGTTAAACAGATGCAAATTTGCCGGTGACATCAAGGAGATCAAGGAAAAGCACCGTATTGCGGCAAAACCTTCTGACAAGGACGAATTCTCAGAAAAGTGGAAAGTGTACGATTGCTTTGTCCACGAAGCATCTTTGAGCTCAGGGGGGACCACACGTCACTATATCCTGTTCGCGGGAAACTGGTTTCAGGTCGAAGCCTCTTTCAAAGACAGCGTCGATAGCTTTTTCGATGGCATCGATAGGGTTGCTATCGTTGGTAAGACCGCTGCGCATAATGAGCAGGAACTCATAGAAGACTTGGTCAAAACGCGGGCTGGCGACTTACTAAAGCTCGACAAGACAAAGATAAACCCGACTGGCGTAAAAAACGCGAACCTCGAACCTGCGGATTTTCTGTCCGACAAGAAGCACTTCATTCATTTGAAGGATGGTCACTCGTCCGGCCCTATTAGTCATTTGTGGTCACAAGGAGTGGTTAGTGCAGAAAGCTTCGTGGGTGACAACGGCTTTCGAAAGAAGCTGCGCTCTGTTGTGAAGTCAGAAAAGAAAGGGTTTGAAGTCCACTTGCCGAGATCCACGGAACGTGTGGCCCGCGAAAATTACACAATTGTTTACGGTATCATGCGCCAGCCGTATGCAAACGGAAAGCTGGGCCTTCCGTTCTTTAGCAAAGTTAGCTTGCAAGTATCGGTTGAACGGTTGCGTCGGCTTGGCTTCGAAGTAGCAATTGAGCTGATAGAAAAGCCCGCCTCGTCAGCTAAGAAGAAGCTCTCCAAAAAAGCAAAGGCTGCTCAACTGGCAATAGTCAAAGAAACTGAAGACGAAGTTCTGGAAGAAGTATGATGGAAGAGGGATTCATCGCAGCAGAAAAACACCAGTCCCAACTTCCTGCACTTCAGCTTCTTGTCGCGCTAGGGTTTACACCCTTGTCTCAGGAGGAAGCTCTGCGCCTGCGCGGCGGGCGCCTGCGGAACGTGGTGCTGGATGACGTGCTCGCCGAGCAGCTGATGCGCATCAACCGCTTCACGCATCGGGGGAGAGAATACAGCTTTGACCTTGAGGACGCGCACGAAGCGATGCGGCGGCTCAAACCCACGCCCGACCGTATGAAGGGGCTCCGGGGGACGAACCAGGACATCTACGACTCGCTTGTCCTAGGGACGACGATCACGAAGTCCATCGACGGCGATTCCAAGAGCTACTCATTCCGCTACATCGACTGGGACCAGCCTGAGAATAACGTCTTCCACGTGACTGCCGAGTATTCGGTGGAGAGGACCGCGTCCAGCCAAACCAAGCGTTGCGACATTGTTGCTTTCGTTAATGGCATTCCGATCCTAGTGATCGAGAACAAGCGGCCAACTGAGAGCCTTAAGAAAGCAGATAGCCAGCTGATTGGCTACCAGAACGAAGACAATATCCCTCAACTCTTCCACTTCGCCCAGCTGCTAGTCTCGATGAACCGCAACAGCGCGCGCTATGCGACAGTTGGGACCAAGTCTAAGTTTTGGGCCGAGTGGCATGATGAAGAAGACACCGACGAGGCCATCGCGCCCTTCGCCAACCGCGTCCTTGCGGCGGCGGAAAAAGCCTCGATCTTCTCCGGCGACTTCGCGGGCGCGCGTACCTACTTCGACGCAATGGCCGCCGAGGGCGAGCGCGCGGTCACGGTTCAAGACCGGACGGTGTACGCGCTGTGCCGACCCGTGCGGCTGCTCGATCTCATCCGCCGCTTCACCGTATTCGATGGCGGCATTCGCAAGGTCGCGCGCCACCAGCAGTTCTTCGGGATCCGCCGCGCGGTCGAGACGGTCAAGCAGCACGATATCAGTGGCGCGCGCAAGGGCGGCGTGATCTGGCACACCCAAGGTTCAGGCAAGTCGCTGACAATGGTCATGCTGGGTAGATCGCTCGCCCTCGAACGCAGCATCGAGAACCCGCGGATCATCATCGTCACGGACCGGGACGATCTCGACAAGCAGATCAAGGACACTTTCAAGTCCTGCGATCTGGAGCCAGTCCGTGCGACGAGCGGGTCTCACCTACTGGAGCTTGTCCAGAACAAGGCTCCGCTGGTTACCACGATCATCAACAAGTTCGACACGGCGCTGAAGAACAGCAAGCTGGCGGACGACGATCCGAACATCTTCGTGCTGGTGGACGAGAGCCACAGGACACAGACGGGCCGATACGGCGGCCATAGCCAGTTCGCCGCCAAGATGCGCCGCCTCCTTCCCAAGGCCTGCTATCTTGGCTTCACCGGCACGCCTCTCCTCAAGAAGGAGAAGAACACGCTCTCTACCTTCGGACGGCTGATCCACCGCTACGCCATCGACGAGGCAGTTGCCGACGGTGCCGTCGTGCCGCTGCTATACGAAGGACGGCTTGTCGAACAGCAGGTTTCGGGCGCCGTAATCGACCGCTGGTTCGAGAAGATCAGCGAGGGTCTGACCGAAAACCAGAAGCGCGATCTGAAGCGGAAGTTCTCTCGGATGGACGCTTTGGCTAAGACCGACCAGGCCATTCGAGCCAAGGCGTTCGACATCTCCGAGCACTATCGCCAGCATTGGCAGGGAACCGGGTTCAAGGCTCAACTCGTTGCGCCATCAAAGGCGGCCGCCGTCCGCTTCAAGGAAGTCCTCGACGAGATCGGCCACGTCTCGAGTGCGATCGTAATCTCGCCGCCGGATGAGAACGAGGGCAACGAGGAGGTCGACCAAGAGTCCAAGGACCTCGTGCGCCGCTTCTGGTCGCAGATGATGGCACGGCACAAGACCGAAGAGGACTACAATCGCCAGATCATCGATGCATTCAAAGGTTCCGGCGATCCGGAGATCCTGATCGTCGTCTCTAAGCTCCTCACCGGCTTCGACGCGCCCCGGAACACGGTGCTTTACGTCTGCAAGTCCCTGAAGGAACACAATCTCCTGCAGGCGATTGCGCGCGTGAACCGTCTCTTCGAGGACGGTGGCACGGAGAAGCAGTTCGGCTTCATCGTCGACTACGAGGGGCTACTTGGCGAGCTGGACAGCGCCCTGACGACGTACAGCGCCTTTGAGGGTTACGAGGCTGCCGACCTCGCCGGGACGGTGCATGACGTCCGCGAGGAGATCCGCAAGCTGCCCCAGCTCCACGATCAGCTCTGGGACATCTTCAAGCCGGTCCGGAACAAGAAGGACATGGAGCAGTTCGAGCAGCACCTCGCCGATGAGGCGCTGCGCCATGAGTTCTACGCGCGCCTCAAAGCCTTCAGCCGGTGCCTGCATATCTCGCTCTCGTCGGACAAGCTGTTCGATGTTTTCGACGAGGCCAGGATCGATGCCCTCAAGCGGGACTGGAAGCAGTTCTCTGAACTCAAGCGGTCGGTCCAGCTTCGCTACCAAGAGACGGTGGACGTCCGCGAGTTCGAACCGAAAATCCAGAAGCTGCTCGATGACCATGTCGTCGCGATGCCGGCAGAAACCATCATTGAGGTGGTCAACATCAACGATCCCGACGCGCTAAAGGCAGTTGTCGAGGAAACGGGGGTTTCCGAAGCCTCCAAGGCCGACCGCATCGCCAGCGCCGCCCGCCGTGCAATCACCGAGAAGATGGATGAAGACCCGACGTTCTACAAACAGTTCTCCGAGCTGCTCGAAGAAACCATCCGGGCCTACCGCGAAAAGCGGCTCTCCGAGCGCGAATACCTGAACAGTGTCATGGATCTCGCGAGCAAGGTGGCCCGCAAGGATCGGGGACGGGATGTTCCGGAAAGCATTAGGGGCGATGAGGATGCTCAGGCCTTCTTCGGCGTCCTGGATGGTCAGCTCAAGACCAAAGGCGATGAGTCAGTGACAGGCGACGAGGTCGCAGCGGTCGCTCAACAGATCATCGACATCATCAAATCGCAACTGATCGTGGACATTTGGTCGAACGAGGTGGCCCAGAACAATCTGCGAAACGCCATTGATGACTATTTCTTCGATGTCCTGCGCGACGAGAAGGACATCGACCTTCCCGTAGAAGTACTCGACGATCTCGAACTCAAGATTATGGATCTTGCCCGGGCCCGGTTCGCAGCATGACACGGGAATTGCACTGCCTGCGGTACGGCGAGCAGGAGATCCAGTACGAGATTGTCCGGCGCCCGAGGAAGACACTGGAGATCGCCGTCGAGCCCGATGCGTCGGTGTTGATCGCGGCCCCGGAGGACGCGACACTAGACGCCATCGAAGCCAAGCTGCGGAAGCGCGCGGCATGGGTGACAAGGCAGCAGCGGTACTTCTCCCAGTTCCTGCCGCGCACGCCGGAGCGCAGGTTCGTCGCCGGGGAGACTCATCTCTACCTCGGGCGCCAATACCGGCTGAAGGTCGTCCCGCATGTCCGGGAAAGCGTGAAGCTGATCCGCGGCTTCATCGTCGTGCAGACTCACCGGACGACCAGTCCGGAGGTGACACGCGAACTGGTCGAGGCATGGTACCGGGACCGGGCCCACATCAAGTTTCCGGAACGGATCGAACTCTGCCTCGGTCTGTTCCCGGATCCCGAGGCATTCCGGCCGAAAGGTCTCATCGTTCGCCAGACCCGGCAAAGATGGGGATCCATGTCTCCGACCGGACGCTTGCTACTCAATCGGCGTCTGGTTCAAGCCCCAGTCGATGCCATAGACTACGTGATAACCCACGAACTCTGCCATGTGGCGGAGCCAAATCACGGGGCGACGTTCTTCGAACTTCTCGACAAGGTGATGCCCGATTGGGAGCGTCGGAAGCAGCGGCTTGAGCGAGCCATGGCCTAATAACTATCGAACCCGGCCGAAGCCAGATCTGGAGAACGCTCTTTCGGAGGCCATGGGCGGAAAGGGTGCGAGTCGAACGTCCGGTTTCGAGAGCTGCCTCGAGGCCATTGGCAGCCACTTCGAACTTCCGCAATCTACCCCATAAAAGAGTCGCTTTCTTTATCCTATCGAGCAACCAGCTTTCCGACATCCCCATACTGCAGCATCGCTTCCATGTCGTCCAAGCCATCGACGGCGGAACGCATCTGCGCCTCATCATCAACGCCCTCGGCCTCCGCATCGGCGACCTGTCCCCCAAAATCCATTTCAATCTGTCGCTGTTCCTCGGCGATAACGGCTTGAACGACCGGCGAAGTTTTCTTTGGAGCGACATCAGTTTTCCCTGACGATTGGCCATCAGCAGCCTGGCGTTCGGCCTCAACGTCGGCCTCGGATCCGCCAGACCCGTCCAGTGGCGGTGTCATCGGCATGGCGCGCATGCTCAGCGGCAGCGTGCCTTGCGGCCCCCCTCCCCCCGGCTCTGGAAATGGCAACTCGCCTGTCTGCGCCGCATGGATGGCCTTAAACAGCCGGTCGTCAAAATACTGGATCCGCTTCGCCCGGACAGGCATCTGGGCATCGATCACCATGACGATCTCGTCGAGCGGCAAGCGGCGCGCCTCATCTTCGGGCAGCAGAGAGCTCTCTTCAGTCCGTGTAGATTGGCTGCGCCCTTCGAAGGGGTTCTTGCCGATGGACTGGGAGCGCGTGATGACGGTTTTCGTGGTCTTGCCGACAGCCTTGCTGAGCTCTTCGACGGTTTTTTCATCCGACGGCGTGAGGTAGAGCTTCACGCCCGCGTTGCCCTGCAGGGCGCGGCGGGTGTTCTCGCCGTAGATTTCATCGAGGGCGGGGATCGTTTGCGTAACTACGGCCAGATGGCCGCGATACGTGCGCAGGGTCTCGATGCTCTCGACCACAATGGGCATCTTGCCCAAGCGATTGAATTCATCGAGCATGATCATAACCGGCCAGGGCTCATCCGGCCCGGGATCCTTTTCCTGCATGGCGGAGAGGAGATCGGAGAAGAACAGCCGGATCAGTGGCGCGAGCGGCTTCACCATCAGCGGTTGGACCACGAGATAGACCGAAAAGGGCTTCTTGCGGATCGTCCGGAAATCAAAGTCCGAGACCGCCGTCGCTTCATCAATGGCCGGGTTCTGCCATTGGTCGAGCCCCGAGGTCATCAGCAGCGAGACATAGGAGGTCAGAGTATCGTTGTTGGTGGAAGCGAGTCGGGTGAAGATCAGCTTGGCGGCCCGGTTGTCGACCTCATGGCCCCGCGCAAAATACTCCTTCTGCTTGTTCCCGCCCGAGGCCGCGATGCGGTAGATCTCGCCCAAGGTCGGACGCTTGCGCTGGAACGCCAACAGGCCTGCTGCCACAAAGAGATCGATCCCGCCCTTGAGCAGGCCCTGCACCCGGTCATTGTCGCTCTGCAGGAACAGCGTCGCCAGGAGCTGCAGTTCCATCTGCTGGCGCGCGGGATCTTTCAGTTGATAGATGCGCAGGAGCGGGTTGTAGCGATGCGTGCGCTTGCCCTCCCAATCGGTGGGGGCAAAGCGATAGACCTTGTCGCCCTGGGCTGCGCGGTGCCGGGCCGTGGCCTCGAAACATTCGCCCTTCACATCGAGCGTCACGGCGGAGCCCTGCCAGGTCAGCAGGTTCGGAATGACAAAGCCCGTGGTCTTGCCGCGGCCCGTGGGCGCCACGATCAGCGCATGCGGAAAGACCTTGGAGCAAATGTATCTTGCGCGGGAGCCCGGCGTCCCCAGCTTGCCGAGGATGAACCCGGTCCCTGCCGCCCCGAAGAACCCATTTGCCTTCATTTCGCGCGCGGTCTGCCAATGGGTCTGGCCAAAGCGTGTGAGGGCCGATCCCGAGAGGGCGAGGCTCAGCATCAGGCCGGCGGCGGCGAAGCTGCCGATGATCAGATGGATGAGTTGGGCATCCTCCGGACGGCGGTCCAGGATCGCAATGTAGTTTTGCGCGATATACGCAAAGTCGATCTCGGCTCCGAAGCCGAGATCCTGGTAGGTAAGCACCGCCGAGGCGATCGTATAGCCCATGGCCCCGGTCACCAGCGTTACCAGAACGACCCCTGTTGCGATCCGCGCTTTTCCCATGGCGGCGCTCAATGGACCTGTCCCCGCTCGGTCTCGCCATCCACGTCTGTCGCGCGCTGTTTTTCATACTCAGCGTCGGCGAGATCATCGACCACCTGGCGCAAGGCCTCCGTGTTGGCCGTCGCTGCATCCGATTGCAAGTAGACCTTGGCGACATAGAGCCGGTCGAGGCGGTCCTCGAGAACCTTTTCCAGCGCATCGGCATCACCGGATGTGAGCCGCTCAAGTTGACGGTCATCCAGCACCCGCGCGATCTCGGTTCGGAAAGCGTCCCGCTCCGCCTCGGTCTCGAAAGGCGCGGACAACTCCCCCGCCCGCTCATGGTCCAGGACACGCGCAATCTCCTCTGCGAGGCGGTCGGACCGGTCAAACTGCGGTGCAGTTTCACCGCGGGCTGCGAGGAGTGCGTCGCGCATGCCAGACCCAAGCCCCTCGCGCAACTCGGTTTCGCGGCGGACCTGATTGATGACCTCCGTGTCGCGTATCTCGACGACGGCCGCATAGGTCGCGCCGAGCCCGCGGGCGAGGTGGGACGGCATGTCCGGATAGCGCGCGCGCAAGTCATCCGTGACTGCATCTGCAACGGGCGTGCGGACGTCGCGTCCCTCCATGATGCGGTCGACCTCGCGGGTGATCTCGCTGGCGCGGGCCGCATCGGTGATGGTCTCCCTGTAGGGCTCAGACCGGTCGATCACATCGCCAGGACGTGCGAGCAAGTCCGGGTGTGCCTCGAGATACGCACGCTGCTCCGTCTCGATCCGGCGCTCCGCCCGTGAGACAACCTCCCAGTCCCGGTCCTCGATCTCCTGCGTTGTCAAACCCTCGGCGCGCATCTCATGACGGATTGTCCCTTCCATCTCCCGCACCGCGTCCTCGTGATAGTGGAACCGCTCGCTGACCGCGTCCTCCTCCACGACACCGTCCCGGCGCAGCACGTTATCCCGTTCCAGCAGCGTGCCAAGCTCGACATGGACATCGTTGAGAATGTCGCGCGCCTGTTCCAGATCAGCGCGACGCTCGAGGTTCAGGTCCCGCGCCTCGGCCACCTTGGAGAGATCATCGGCGATCCATTGATGTTCAAGCGCGGCATTCGAGGCCCCGGTCTCGATCCGGGCGACCACTTCCGCTGTGCTGATCCCGGTGCCGCGCAGGGCAGTGTCTATGCGCGACCGCAAGTCCGTCTCGGCCAGACGGTCCAGCTGACTGGTGTCGATGTTCGCCTCGGAATAGATCCCACCCTCCGAGGGGGCGTCTGATAGCGTGGATGATCGCAAACCGAGAGGCTGCATGTGCTGGACCTGCGTTTGGATCTCGATGAGGCGTTTTTCCAGCAGGGGGCGTTCCGCGTCCGCCTTCTCGGCGATCATGCCCTGTACCCGCGCGAGCTTCTCCGCATAGAGGCTTCTTAGATCCTCGAAACTTTGATCCTCTGCCATATACACATCTCCTGTTCGGTCCACCTGCCCGCCATGCGCCAAGACCTCGCCCGCGCGAAAGAGGGCTGTGGCAATATCCTCGCGGGCCTCGCGCGAAGCCTCCGCAGCAAGCGAGTGGTAGACAGTTCTGGTGTTGGCGATCTCCGCCAGCGTCCGCGCCAGGTCCTGCCCCACTCGTTCGCGTTCGCGGGGCGCGCGACCCTCTTCTTTCGCGGCGTAGACCTCGCTGGTCCGGGCGGGGTAATGCACAACCCCGCGATCCACACGCCGCGTGGCCTCCAGGCGCACACCATACTTCTCCGCCTCCTCGACCATGGCGAGGCGGAAGTCGTCATAGTTGAAGCGGTGGTTCCGCCCCAAGAAAAAGAACTCGCCTTCTTGCGAGCGGCGGTTCAGCACCAGATGCGCATGCGGGTGATCCCGGTCCTCATGCACCGCGATGATGTAGTCGAAATGCCCCGCGTCGGTCTGGAAGAACCGCTCGGCCACATCCGTCGCGATGTCGCGCACATCCTCGCCGCGCGTGCCGATCGGGAAAGACATGAGCATGTGGGTGGTCTGGCCAAGCTTGGGTTTGAAACCTGCATCCCACCGCTTGGCAAAGCGCTCGGTCAGATCCTTGATGTCCTTGGCCTCGAGCTTCGCCTTGCCATCGAGGAACCCGCTGCTGTCGACGATATAGGTGGACTTGGTGGTGAGGTACTCGAGCTGGTTTGCAAGCTGCGATTTGGTATGCGTACCCCCACCCCGGATCGCCTTGAAGACCGCCGGCCGGTGCCCCGCAGCCGCGCGCACAAGCTGGGTCTGCTTGGCCACGTGCAGACCTTGCATCGAGCCCCGGACACGGCTCCAGCCATCCCGGAAGACCTCGCCCGTGACGGCATGGACGCCATCATTCAGCCGCATGGGCAAACTCCCTCAGCGCGGCCATGGCCTGCAGCTGCATCGCGTCCCGACGGCGGCGCAGTAGCAGGTCGATCTCGTCAGCGGAATCCAGAATGAACCGCGCCAGCCCGCGCATCTGTGCGAGGCGCAATTCGGAGAACTCGGCAGGCGTACCACCATCGGCCCCCCGCCCTATCCGGTTGGCCCGCGTCATCTGCTTGGCGATCTGCGCGACCCCATTGCCGACCTCGTGCAAAGAGGCCCTGTATCGCGCCATCTCTGTTGCTATCTGTACGTCCGGAACGAACACTCCGCCAGCCGCTTGGATGAGCCGCCGCAGACCCTCGGCCCGGCTCTCAATCCCCGCCGCGGCCAACACTTCATCGAGCGCCTCAAGCTCCGCAGCCGTCACCTTCACGCTGACAGCGGAGACCGGGATCGCGGCATCCGTCTGGCGCTCGGCATCAGCTTTGAGCGTGTACTGGATCGCCCGGGGCGACACGCCAAACCGCTCCGCCAACACGGATGTAGACACACCTTCCGCAGCCTCGCGAACGATCTCCATGCGGTCCGCATCTGTGAGACGTTTTGAGCGCGACATGCGAAGAAAGACCCCCTATTTCCTGCCACCTTCCACCAAGGCTGCCCCACCTTACGATATTATACCAACCTGTCAATTATATACTTACGTCGCATTCAGGCTCAGGCAGCCTTGGTGTCCGCTTCCCCCGCGGCCCGCAGGGACGCGGCTCTGCCGCCCTCACCACCGGGCGACCCACCTGTCCTAAGGGTCCCGTCCACCAGCCCCGCCCGAGGGTCTGGCCGAACACCACGTGTTCGGACGGAACCGCGGGCGGGCGCAAACCCCACCGACAGGGCGGACAGGCAGGGTCAAGGAGGGCCAGATTTGGGTCCCCAAATCTCTGCCGCAAAAACCGGGAGGCCTTGGCCGATAGGTTTTTGTGGATGGCCCCCTTGAGGCTGACTGGCCGGTCTGTCGCGGCCTGATCATTTCGGGGGGAGTGCGTCCGTTGAACGCGCAGGAACCGGCATCCCTGGAACAGGGATCGGGCCGCCCCAAGATCGTGCTCGGGCGGCCCATCCTCGTCAGAGGATTCAGTCCTGGGGATCCTTCGCGCTCGGCGGGAACATCACCAGCTCCGAGACCGCGACCGGGAAGTCGAGCTTGAGGCTGAAGAACTCCGAGCCGTCCCCGTTGCGTGTGTTGCGGAACATCGCGCCCACGCGCTGAAAACGGGTGCGCTCCTGGCCATCGGTATCGGTGAACTTGACGGGGACGGTAGCGACGTAGTGGTTGGTCATTTGGGTTACTCCTTGTTGCGATGGGGATCACCCAGCACGGGGGCAGGAGGCCCGGTCGCAAGCGCAAATGCGGAGGGTCCGCGGCCAGCCGTGGAAGCCGTATTTGTGCTTGCCGAAGCGTGAGCTGAGGGCACGATTGGGCCGACCCCGTGCGATCCACATCTATGAGCAAAAAGGAGTGACCCGGATGACCCTTGCCATCACGCAGCCGCCACCATCCGCGTCCGCGTCCCACCGAGCCTGGCCGGGGTGCTGACGGAGCCCGCCCGCGTGGATGCGATGTTCCGAAACACCACCCGAGGGACGCGCAAGTCTTTAGCCTCAAGTGCGACGTTTCGAGCCTTCGTGTCTTGCGATGCTGACGATGTGCGTGAGGTGCGCACCATCCCCAACCCGTACCGATGCGGATGGGCCGCACTCTGACGGACTTGGTAGAGGGATAACGGTGCTGGCTGCCGCAGACTGCCGATCACGCGTGACCGATCGCACGCGCCATGAGACATGACGAAAGGGCCGCGCCAAGCGCGACCCCCTCTCTTCAATCCTGCGCAGTCTTCTTCGCCGGGTCCGCAACCCGCATGACCGTCAGGCCTTTCGCTTCCGCCTTCTGCCCGAGGTTCAGCGCGACCCCGTTGCCGCCGAAGAGGACAACCCCCGTCGCCGCGAACTTGTCGTCCAGCATTTCGTCGTTGCACTTGAACGGTGCCGCCCGCCCATGCGCGGACCAGCGCGGATCGAAGCGCGCCTGCGCTATCCCGCGTGCCCGGGCCCACCGAGCCGCAATCATCTCTGCCCCGTGCTTGCCGCCCTTGTGGCAGAGAAAGATCTCCTGGTTGCGGTTCTGCTTGATCCGTTCGCGAACCTTGTCGAGCGTGTTGAAGATCACATCGACATCGATCCAGTCGGTGGCGCCTGAGACGATCAGGGGCACCCCCTCGACTTTCGACTTCTCGGCGGTTTCGCGGTCGTGCTGCTCCAGAAGCTGCCGCGCCTCGAAGACCGCCCCGGTCTCTTGCGCCCGGACGCTTGCGCGCGACCCGGCTGCCGGGATGAAGGCGTGGCCCGTCTCGACCTCGTAGCATTCCGCCGCTGCCTCGCTCATCACCTCGATGGCGCTGACAATCTCGCGCAGCTGCAGAAAGCGCGCCTGCGCTTCTTCGAGCGCGGTCTCGGCGATCTCTGATCCGTCGTGGGATTTTGCCAGCGCACCGATCTTGTCGGCGGTGCGGTCGACCTCCTTGCCAAGCGCCACCTTGCGGCGCTGCAGGATGGTGGCGAGCCCGTACGCCAGCGGTTCGATTTCCGCCTCGAGCCCGGTATTTCGCAATTGACCGAGCAGAGCCTCGAAGCTCTCGCGGATGATGTGGTCGGTCAGGATGTGATCCTCGGGGATCGGGAGTTGTGCGTCCTTCTCGGTCAGTCCGAAAAGCTCGATGGTCTCGTAAGTGTTCGCAGTGTCGTAAGCCATGTCTGTTCTCCAGTGTTCGGTTGTTCGACCACCACGTGAGTGTGGTGGCATGGCCGAATGCCTGGTTTCCGAATCTGGCCGGGTCAGGGACGGCGCAGCCGCCGGCTTGCCGGGCGCAAAAGTTTTCCGCGCGCAACACCCGACACATGCGAACCCTCACGCACGGGACCGCCCCGCCCCACAGGCCCGGCCCTCGCCGAAAAGTTTTGCGATCCTTGACGCGGGCTGATTTGGGGGCCATCCGGAGGATATGCTTCCGCACTCATGTGTGTGTGTTTTGACGGTAGGTTTGCCCGACCCGAGCAGGCAAACGGCCCGACCGGACGCGTGAGACGGATGAAGCGGCGGGATCGTTTTGGTCTCAGGCCAAAACAGACCAGAGCGCAATCCGGCGGAGCGGCCGGGGAGGGACGTGCTCGCGAGGCGGGCAAACCGGGATGTCAGGCGCGACGCCGCGGTGAGGCCGCATGGCCGAATGCGCGACGGACCGAAGGTCCGTTCTCCACTGCGACATGGCTGCCGAGCTGGGGAGGCCGATAGGCTGTTGACGCATTTCGCTCGGTCGGCCTGACCTGCTTGCCAGAAGCGGCAAAGTTCGGTAGTCTGTTGGAGCACCAAGGAGCCCGCAATGAGCGTTCAAAAGCAATCTGTCAGTTTCACCGACACCGCCTACACCTTCGCAAGGGAACTGGTCGAAGCTGGCGAGTACCCCAATATGAGTGCAGCGGTTTCGGGTGAATTGGCGAAGGCCAAGGCAGAGCGAGATCGTGAACGGTCTCTCCTCGAAGCAGAATTGGAGCGCCGTCTGTCTCTGCCTCTCGATCAATGGGAACCCGTCGGCGATGCCGCCGACGTCACTAAAGGCGCACGGTCCCATCTTGCCGCGATGGCCAAAAAGACCTGATGCGATTTATCAGGCATCCGTTCTTCGAACGTGACCTTATCGGTATCGTTAATCATATTGTCGAGGTGACCGACGGTGACGTTGCAGCCGCGAGCCGTCGCCTGGATGAAGTAGACACGCTCTTAGAAGCGATTGCCTCAAATCCAAATTCAGGTGTCAGGCTGAACGGCAAACTGGATAGATGGCTCGTGCGCCACGGCGGCACCAGTCACCGACTGACCATCGTATTCAAACCGGACATGGATACTGAGGTCATCTATCTTGCACTCGCCGCCTTTGGAGGCAGAGATTGGATAAAGCTGGCGTCAGCAAGACGGGTATTCGCGGACTAATATTGGAGCCAACCTCAACATTAAAGTCCGAAACTGGACCTTCGCTGCGCTCGACTTGAATAGGAAACATGTAGGGCTTTTCGGGCTTTCGCTACGCCATTCAAGAAGGTCCGTTCCCCCCCTTCTTCAAGCTGGACTAAGCATCAAGCAACGCATCGATCACCGCGCATTCTGGGGCAGCATCACCGGTGCATCGCGCAACAGTGTCCGACAGGACGCGCTCGATACGCTGCAGATCGGCAATCTTGGCCTGAACGTCTGTCAGATGATCTTCAGCGATCAACTGCACATCGGCGCATGTCCGGGATCGGTCATCGACCAGCCCAAGCAGCCCGCGAACCTCTTCGATAGAAAAGCCTAGATCGCGGGACCGCATGACGAATTTCAGCCGCTTGACGTGGGCATTGTCGTAGCTTCGGTAACCCTTTGTACTGCGCGGCGGGTCCGGCATGATCCCGATTTTCTCGTAGTAGCGAATGGTTTCCAGGTTGCAGCCCGTCGCTCGTGCCAAATCACCCCGCCGAATTGATCTCACGCTTGTGTTACTCATTTCGCAAAAAAACCCCTTGAGCCTGTATCAACTACAGACCTTAGAACGGTGGAAACATCTGTTCAAGGAAGATTCGATGGAACAAAATTTGGCGGAACTTCCGCAATCTCGGTCGCAGAAAATTGGCGACGAAACCACCAAGGGATGGGGCGTGACCGGCCTCGGCGTCCTCGGTGCGCTGGCGATGACTTCTTGCTGCATCCTTCCATTGGTGCTGGTCAGTTTTGGCGTGACAGGCGTGTTCATCGCGCAGCTCGGAGCGCTCTATGCCTACAAATGGTACACCTTCGCGCTGAGCGCCGCGTTTTTGGGATACGGCTTCTACAAGGCTTACAAGCCTGTAGATGCCGAGGCCTGTGCCGATGGCACCTGCGCCCGCCCCATCGACCGCCGCATTATGCGCGCAACCCTCTGGGCCGCTTCCGCGATTGTCGCTGTCGCCATGATCTTTCCCTACATCACCCCCTTCATCCTGAAATTCTGAACGAGGACCAAGACCATGAAGCATCTTCTACTATCCGCCCTGACCATCGCCGCACTCTCGACTCCGGTCCTCGCTGAAGAGCGCGAGGTCGAGATCGCCGTCAGTGAACTGACATGCCCGTCCTGTTCATTCATCGTCGCCAGCTCGATGCGCGGTGTTCCGTCGGTCGAGATCGCCGCATTCGAGGACGGCCCCGAATACGGACAGGGTGTTTACAGCGTGACCTACGATGACGCCGAGACTTCAATCGAAAGCATCATTGGCGCGGTGACAGCCAATGGCTATCCGGCGCAGGTGCTGCCCGACACAGCCTCCTGAGCCGCCTGCAATGCGTGACAATCTGATGGGTGGCCTGCTGGCCTTCGGAATAGCAGCTCCGGTCGTGGTGGTCTGCTGCGGCGGCGGAACTGCCGTGCTTGCAGCGTTGTTCGGCGGCGTTGGGGCTTGGCTCTCTGGAATGAGTGGCATTGCCATGCTGGTTTTGGCGGGTCTGACCTACCTGATCCTCCGCGCACTGCGTCGTTCACACATGAAACGGGCCTCCAGCACCGAACCATCACGAAGAAAGACGGCCCATTGACTGACACACCAGAAAATCCCGACCGACTGCTGAAATGGGGGCTTGGCGGTGCGCTGTTCGCCGCGCTCTGCTGCTTTACGCCGTTTCTGGTCGTCATCATCGCTGGCGTCGGATTGTCGGCCCTATCGGGTTGGCTCGATTACGCCCTGTTCCCGCTGCTGTTTTTCAGCCTCGCCGTGGTGGCACAGGCCTTTTGGCTGCGCGCTGGCAAACCGGGACCGGCCCCGAAACTTTGGGCCACCGGCCTCGCGGTGGCCCTGTCGATCCTGATCATTCTTCTCGAATTCAGGTTCGCAATACGGATCACAATCGGCGTTTTCGCCGCCACAGCACTCTACGCGGTTCTGCTGAACCGTGCGCAAAAGAAAGGAACGCTCTAATGATGATGGGATGTTGCACCGCCACCGGTATGTTCTTCGGTCTTCTCGGCATGTTGACACCGCTGATCGCAATCGGCGCGGTCATTTATCTGTTCGCTGCCAAATCGAACAACCCCGAGTATGGTGAGGCGCGCTGAGATGAAAGACCTGAACAAAAACGACGATGGACAGGGCGGCTATGACCTGATCGTCCTCGGGGCGGGGTCGGCGGGTTTCTCCGCCGCAATTACCGGCGCGGATGCCGGAAAGCGCGTCGCTCTCGTGGGACATGGCACCATCGGCGGAACCTGCGTCAACGTGGGATGCGTGCCGTCCAAGGCGATGATCCGCGCGGCAGAGGCCGTGCACGGTGCGGGAGCTGCCAAACGGTTCCCCGGTCTATCAGGCCACGCGCAAGTCGATGACTGGCAGACGCTCGTTCAGTCCAAGGACGATCTGGTCGAGACCCTGCGCCAGAAGAAATACGCAGACCTTCTGCCGGAATATGAGGGTGTCGATTACATCGACGCCGGTCCCGCACGGCTGATCGAATGTGGCGTGACAGTCGGTGAGCGAACCCTGAAAGCACCGAGGACCATCATCGCCACGGGCGGGCGTCCCGTCCTGCCGACCATCGACGGCATCGAGGAAATCGGCGCGCTCGACAGCACCAGTCTTCTGGAGCTCGAAGTACTGCCGAAAAGCCTGATCTTCATCGGCGCGGGTTACATCGGCGCGGAACTGGCCCAGATGATGAGCCGCATGGGCGTGAAGGTCACGCTTGTCGCCCGTTCGCATCTGTTGCCCGGCGCGGAACCAGAGGTCTCGGAGGCATTGGCGGCGGCGTTCGAGGCCGAAGGCATCACCCTTCTGACCGGGTTAAGCTACGACACTGTGCGCCGCGACGACGCAGGCGTGACGCTACGCGTGATCCAGAACGGAAAGCCTGTCGAAGTGACAGCGGATCACCTCGTTTCGACCGCTGGCAGGCGGGCCAATACCGAAGATATGGGCCTGGACGCAATCGGCGTTAAAACAGACGCGCGTGGGTCCATCGTCGTCGGCGAGGACATGCAGACATCGGTGCGAGGCATCTATGCGGCGGGCGATGTGACCGACCGTGACCAGTTTGTCTATATGGCGGCCTACGGTGCAAAGCTCGCCGCCAAAAACGCGGTTCTCGGCGAAGACCATCGCTACGACAACGCCGCGATGCCCTGGGTGGTGTTTTCCGACCCTCAAGTTGCGGGCGTCGGTCTCGGTGAAGCCCAGGCTCGGGACGCGGGCTTCGACGTAAAGACGTCCATCGTGCCGCTCGATCAGGTGCCGCGCGCGCTGGCCGCACGCGACACGCGCGGATTGATCAAGCTGGTGGCGGACAGAAAGTCCGACCGACTGCTTGGCGGCCAGATCATCGCGCCCGAGGGGTCCGATACGATCCAGACCCTCGTTATGGCGCTGAAGTTCGGCATGACCACCAAGGCACTTGGCGAGACGGTCTTCCCCTATCTGACAACGGTAGAAGGGTTGAAGCTGGCGGCGCAAACCTTCGATATGGACGTGGCAAAGTTGAGCTGCTGCGCCGGATGAAGATCAGGACAAGGACCGGAGAATGAGCGAAGACTACGACCTGATCGTCATAGGGGCTGGCATGGCAGGCGTGGCCGCGGCGAACAAGTGTGGCGCAGCAGGATGGCGTGTGGCCATTGTCGATGCGCTGCCCTACGGCGGCACCTGCGCATTGCGCGGCTGCGATCCAAAGAAAATCCTGCGGCGCGGTGCGGAAATCATGGACGCGGCACGGCTCATGCAGGGCAAGGGGATCGATCCCGGTGATCTGTCGATCAACTGGGCCGATCTGATGGCACACAAGCGTGGCTTCACTGATCCCGTGCCGGACAAGATGGAAAAGGGCCTGTCGGGCAACGGCGTCGAAACCCTGCATGGAGCCGCGCGGTTCACGAAAAGCAACACGCTGGAGGTCAATGGAACGGCATATCAGTCGGAACGGTTCCTCGTGGCCGCCGGTGCCATGCCCAGGCCGCTGAGCTTCACAGGGGCCGATCTCGTGATCGACAGCACGGATTTCCTCAACCTGGAGGCCCTTCCCGAACGGGTTCTTTTTATCGGTGGCGGCTTCGTGTCCTTCGAGTTTGCGCATATCGCCGCACGGACCGGAGCCAACCCTATCATCGTGGATCGTGGCGCCCGGCCCTTACGCGGCTTCGATCCCGATCTGGTCGAAATGCTGATCGAGCGCGGCACCGGTATCGGCGTGGACCTGATGCGCGAGACCGAAATCGTGTCGGTCTCGGAAGCCAGTGGAGCATTAAGTGTTGAAGTGAAGTCAGGCGATGAAACCCGAACAATCGAAACCGATCTGATCGTGCATGGCGCGGGCCGGGTTGCAGCCCTGGCCGATTTGAATCTTGAGGCGGCCGGTGTTGACTACAGCGACAAGGGCATCGTTGTAGCCCCCCATCTGCAAAGCACGACAAGCAGCGCGGTCTATGCCGCCGGAGATTCCGCCGACACCGATGGTATGCCGCTGACGCCGGTCGCGGTGATCGAAGGGAAGGTCGCAGCCTCCAACATGCTCAAGGACGCGCAGACCGTACCGGACTATGCCGGTATTCCAACAGCCGTCTTCACCGTTCCGGAACTGGCGCGTGTCGGCATGTTGGAAAGTGAGGCAAGGGACGCCGGGCATGACGTAGATGTCCGGTTCACCGACACGAGCGGTTGGTACTCGAACTACAGGATCGGCGAGACCTCCGCCGCCGCGAAGATCCTCGTGGACAGGTCGAACGGCAAGATCCTCGGCGCGCACCTGTTCGGCCCGGAATACGGCGAACTGATCAATTTCTTCGGGCTGGCAATCAAGCTGGGCCTGGCGGCCAAGCAGCTTAAGTCGATGACGGCGGCCTATCCAAGTGTTGGATCGGATTTGGGGTCGCTTCTTTGAATTAGAAAATTTTTCGCAATAGACCCGATCCTCCTCGGAACGTATGTCTGGCCCGATGAAGACGGTTCTTATCTACTTCGCCGCTGCGCTGGCCGAAATTGCCGGATGCTTTGCTTTCTGGGCGTGGTTCCGGCTGGACAAGAGCGTGTTTTGGTTGGCACCGGGCATGCTGTCCCTTGCCGCTTTCGCCTGGCTACTGGCGCTCAGCCCCGCCGATCAAGCGGGCCGCGCCTATGCAGTCTACGGTGGCGTTTACATCGTATCGTCCCTGATGTGGCTATGGGGTGTGGAAGGGCATCGCCCGGATCAATGGGATGTTGTTGGAGCCGTCATTTGCCTTGTCGGTGCGGGTATTATTCTCTGGGCACCGCGCAGTATTTGAGAGGCAGCCGCAGACGGGGTGAAGTACTGAATCTTTCGATTAGATCGCCTTTTTGGTTCACGCGTTCCGACAACTCGGCGCTGCTTTCCTTCCGCATCGCGGCTGCGATCAAGCAGGTTTCCTACCGCCCTCAAAAGCAGCGATACATCCTTTACGCAGCATCGGTCAAAGTGGGCTCTTCGGTTGCATTAGCTGCCGGCGACACGAACGTCTGCAATGTAGGCCGGGTTTATTCAACCACACCAGCACAGCAAAAGGGGAACCGTGGTCCCACGGCTCCCCAATCGGTTCAGGTCTTTTGGCCTCATGCCAATGTCATGCAACCAGCGACAGCCCCGCGCCTGCGTCCTGCGGTTGCTCACCGCTGTCGATGAAAGGGATGATCGAGAAGGTCTGCCCGCCGCGCTGTTCTTCGTTCTGCACGGCGTTGACGCGCAGATCGCCATCGGGCGTGTTGATCAGCAGCGACAGGTAGTCATTGCCCGTGCGGCTGCTTTTGGCCATCCACGCCGATCCGACGCGGATCGGTGTGCCCCGGGGCGAGCTGACCTCGACGCGGTAATCCGGGTGGGTCTCCTCGGATTTGTAGCTGTTCTCGATCAGCATGAACTCCAGATCGAACATCATGTTGGCGATGTAGCCGGTGAAGGCGTTGTCAGCGTCCATGGCGGTCAACTCGCCCGAGATCGAGCCGGACTTCATCAGGCCGTTCGAGACCAGCGGGATGATCTCGAATTCGCCGCTTTGGGTCGCGCTCGCCTCTTTCGTCTGCACCGCGTTGACCCGGAACGGGCCCAAGCCGACATCGATCTGCATCGAGACGTAGGGGTTGCCGCTGGTATTGCCGGTCTCGTTCCAGGCCGTGCCGATACGCACCTTGCGGCCTGATTTGTTGACTGCCGTCACGTCAAAATCCGGGCTGCGTTCGGACATCTTGGCCCGCGCCTCCAACTGGATGGCGATGTCAAAGCGCGTCGAGTGGATCATGCCGGTGTACTGAGCGGCTGCGGTCTCGACATTGCGGGTGAGGGTTCCTGCGAACATGGGATGGTTCCTTTTCAGATTGTTCGGTGCCTGACGTTCTTGCCAGCGCATCCGGGATTGCTTTCTCGACCCCTTGAGGGATCACAAATCAGAAAGCCTGCTTTCCTTTCAGCCCCGCCCACGGGTCAGAGCTGCCGTCCGAGTGGGAAGGCCCCCGCGCCTCCGGGTGCTACGCCCCTCCCCTGCCCGTCTGGTCTTGATTGGCTGCCCGGATTTTCCGCGCTGTCCTTCGACCGCGCGATGAAGAACTCCGCCTCTTTGCCGTTCAACCGTTGCCCTTCCTGGTCGGTCAGACCGATGCAGCTGCGGTTCGGCACATAGGTGATCAGGTACTGCCCAAGCCGGTCCTTGTGGACAACGTAGCCGGTATTGGCCCAATGCACGGTCTGGCCGGCATTAACGGCCGCCTTGATGTCTTCGAGTGTCATGGGGGTCTTCCTCAAGAAGAGTGGTGTGAAACGACGCAAGAAGCCCGGTCGTGCAACCGGGCTTCCATTCAGCATTCGTTTGGCAAACGGCCCAGAGCTGTCAGGCACCTTGCGTGGCTTGCGTGGCTTGCGTCGCGCGTGCGGCCATCCAATCCTTCAGGCCAAGAACCGTTCGTCCGGCGGCGACCTCGGAGGCCCAGGCAACCCTTGGGTCGCCGCAGGACTCATCGCCAGAATGCCGGTCGATGTGGCCATTGGCCATCCATGGCTCGGGCTTGATCCGACGCAGCCAGTCCGCCATGCTCGGGATACGGCCTTGGCAGTCTTCGCGGACATGTTGCTCGCCGATCCAGCGCACGGGGATGTCCCGACCCGCGCTATTGGTCAGGGTCAGACTGAAGACACGCTCGGCTTCAAACAGGCCTTGGGCGTGGTGACGCAAGGCTCTGTGCGTGAAGAGCGCAAGATGCTCTTTCGAGGCATCAAACCAGTCATGGATGGCCTGATAGTCAGACGGCACCCCGCCGAATTTCCGGGCAGAGCTTTCAGCATGATGAAGCGGATGGGCCATCTCAAAGACCCTCATCATAGCTGTGCGAGCATTCGACATAGCGGTCCGCGTGATCGAGGGTGATGCTGTCGTTGCGCAAGTCCCAGGTCAGTGTGCCGTAGCCGCCCTCGTTGTTTTCGAACCCCGGGTGATGGTGATAGGCGAGCGACCAGGCGAAATCGCCAACTTCTGTGACAAGCGCCTCCGGCAGGTTGCCCTCTGCAGGCTGCACCGTCACATCCTCGACATTGCCGGAGTCGCCATAGCCTTCGTATTCGACAGCGACCTCGCTGATGCCAAGCGCACGTAGTTGCGCGAGCAGCTCCACTCTGGATGCCTTCAAGGTGGTTTCGCGCTCTGCACGCCACTGAGCCGCCAGTGCGGCATAGTCGATCTGGGGATTGGTCATGGGTCCGTCCTCTTGTCTGAATTTGGGGGGCCAGGCGTGGCATTGGTCTGCGCGCGCCCGGAAAGCGCAGACCGGTGAAACCCAAATCCGCGACGCCCGACCGGAAGCCCCCTTTGACTTTTCAGGCGGCTTGTTCTGCCGCTCTGGCGGCTTCCTGCCCCACGATCCGGGCCAGAATGCTTCCCGCGTCGATCCCGTCCCCATGCGGCAAGAACACCCTCAGCTGGAAGGCGATGATCTCCGTGAAACACCCCATGGCCTTGAGGCCTTCGATCATGCCCTTGTCCGCGCCGCCAAGCTCGAGGCGCATCTCGCCTGCGACCCGGCGACGGGTCAGGGTCAGTCCCCGGCCCAGATCGACCGGCGCGGTGGTGCCAAGGGCGGCGGTCAGCATCTCCTGCGGCGTTTGCGGGTTGGAGACGAGGAAGCGGGCGCGCAGCGCGGCCGCCCCTTCTTCGCTCAGCGTGCGCCCGATCATGGCGGTCGCCCCGTCCGGCGTGACCCTGTAGATGCGCTCATTGGTGGTTGGAATATCCTTCCAGATCGGCAGTAGCAGCCCGGTCAGCAGGTAGAGCTTGGTCGTGGTGGTTTTCGGCAGGGACCCCGCCTCGGCATCCCAAAGCCGTGCGAACTCAGGCTTGCCGATCTCTTCCCAGGCCGAGGACTCGAACCGCGTCTCCTCCAGATAGCTCGACCCGTTGGGCCGCACCGCCTTGCGCATCAGCGTGACGATGTCCTCGTCATACATCTGCATCGGCCGCGCCGAGATGAGCGCCGCGCGACCGGAGGCGCGATTCACCATTGGCAGCTTGTCCGGATTGCGCGATATGGCCTCTTCGGCGCCCAGGACATGGACCGGGTCCGTCACCTCAAGCCCGATGATCCGCGTCACGGCGCCGGATTTCGGGCAGGTCCAGAGATCCTCTGTGGAGACCTGCTCGATCTTTTCGCCGCGCAAGGTTTCGACGCCGAGATCGAGCGTGCCCGCCGCCCGCGCGCGTTCGGTCTGATCAGCGATCCGGCGCATGAACTCGCCAAAGAGCGCGTTCTGCATGTGGATGGGAAGGGCAAGCACCCGATTCAGAAACCGCTGGATCGGGGGAAGCTCCTCAAGGAGCACCCCGTCCTTGTCGATCAGCCGCAGGGCCGTCCAGTCGGTGAAGCTCTCGTAGCTCATTGCCTCGGCACGCCCGGCGGCCAGATCGGCGAAATAGCCACGCAGTGCGGCCCGTGCGATCGGGCTTTCGAGATTGTCCTCCTCCCGGAACATGCCTTGCGAGCCGGTCTCGCGCTGGCCCTTGGTCAAGGCCCCCAGCTGGTCGAGGCGTTTGGCAATCGTCGAGGTGAAACGCTTTTCGCCATGCACATCGGAGGTGCAAACCCGGAAGAAGGGCGCGCTGACCTGAGCCGAGCGATGCGTGCGGCCGAGCCCCTGGATGGCCGCATCGGCGCGCCAGCCGGGCTCCAGAAGATAGTGCCGCCGCCGCTTCTGGTTCTTCGCCGTTTGTGCCGCATGATAGGAGCGGCCCGTCCCACCCGCATCGGAGAAGATCAGGATATCCTTTTCGCCGTCCATGAAGGCTTGGGTCTCGGACGAATTGCTGCTGGCGGCGCGCTTTTCGATGAAGAGGTGGCCATCGTCCGCCTTCAGAGGTCGAATCGACCTTCCGGTCACTTCGGCCACGGCCTCGTCGCCAAAAGCCCAGAGGATCTGATCGAGCGCCGAGGGGATCGGCGCCAGCGTCATCAACTCCATCATGGCCGCATCGCGCAGGGCGAGCGCCTCGCGCGAGACAACGAGCGCCCCGGTCTCATCCCGCAAAGGTTCCGCCACCATATTGCCGTCGATCTCGACCAGCTTTTGCGCATGGATCGGGAAGGCCTGTTCGAGGTAGCCCAGAACATAGTCGCGCGGCGTCAAGGCACCCTCGACGAGTTCATCCTCCGGGTCCATCGCCTCAAGCCGACGCTTCAGCAGGCTCTCGCCTGTCGAGACAACCTGGATGACGCAAGCATTGCCTGCCGCCAGGTCGTCCTTGATCGCACGGATGATGGTCGGGGCTTTCATGCCCATCAGGAGATGGTTGAAGAAGCGCTGCTTCGTGCTCTCGAAGCGGGACTTGGCCGAGGCGCGTGCGGCCGACGCATTAGTTTCCCCCGAGGCGTCGTTGACGCCGGTCGCAGTCAGCGCCGCTTCGAGATTGTGGTGGATCATCCGAAAAGCACCCGCGTATGCGTCGTAGATCTCGATCTGGGCCGGGGTCAGCGCGTGTTCGAGCACGTCATACTCCACCCCATCAAAACTGAGGGCACGCGCCGTGTAGAGCCCGAGCGTCTTGAGATCGCGCGCGACCACCTCCATGGCAGCCACGCCGCCGGCTTCCATCGCAGAAACGAAGCTCTCGCGGCTTGGGAAGGGGTATTCGGGGCCCTGCCCCCAGAGCCCCAGCCGCGCGGCATAGGCGAGGTTGTGGACGCTCGTCGCACCCGTGGCCGAGATGTAGAAGACGCGAGCGCGGGGTGCTGCCAGTTGCAGCCGGAGGCCAGCAAGGCCCTGCTGGGAGGGTTTGACCCCCCTGCCCTGCTCGGACCCGGCCGCGTTCTGCATGGCATGGGCCTCATCAAAGGCCAGCACGCCTTCAAAGTCTTCGCCCATCCAGGCGAGGATCTGGCTCAGTCGCGTGGTGCCGCATTTGCCCGCGGACCGCAGCGTGGCGTAGGTGACAAATAGGATGCCGTCGCCCATCGGGATGGACTGGTCCGGTTTCCATTTGGAGACCGGCTGGATGTCGGCGGGCGAGCCGCCGAGATCGGTCCAGTCGCGGATGGCGTCCTCGATGAGCGTGGCGGATTTGGAGACCCAGATCGCCTTCCTGCGCCCGGCCAGCCAGTTGACAAGGATGAGCCCCGCGCATTCGCGCCCCTTGCCGCAACCGGTGCCGTCGCCGAGGAAATAGCCAAGGCGATAGGCACGTGCATCCGGGTCATCATCGGCGCGCGTCAGCTTGGTCTGGTCGTCATCGATGGTAAACCGACCGGGCAGGTCGCGCCCATGGGCGTCATGCGCCATGATGATGGTTTCCAGCTGCGCCTCGGAGAGGTGACCCTCCTCGACCAACCGTGCGGGCAGGCGCAAGTCATCACGACCCGTATTTGAGGGCATGGGCGGGGCAACCGAGGCCATGGCGATGCTCTCGACGAGCGGGGTGGGATGTTCCTGCGCACCCGCGATCTCGATCCGTTGCGGACGGTAGCGCGCATAGATGTCCGAGATGGGCGTGTTGTCGCGCGGGATATCAAAGCTCGTGAAAGTTAGCGGGACAACGGCATTGGCCAGAGGCTTGGAGGCGGCGACAGGCGCAGCGGCGGTCTTGCGCGGAGCAGAGGATGGAACGGTCGGCCGAATGTGCGGGATCGCTGCTGCCCGTTGGGCGGGGTGCATCTCAGGCCGGGTTGCGGCCACGGCGTCGACAAAAGGAAGGGCTTCATCCAGATCGCACACAACGGCGCGGATCATCTCGCAATCCTCCTGCACCTTGTCGAAGATCATGAGCTGGGTTTCCACAGTTGTGCCGAGCTTGCGGTAGACCTGCCCCGGCATCGTCAACGCCAGTCGCGGCGTCAGGAGGCCGCAGGCGCGGGACCAATGCGCGGCATCGCGTTCGGGTGTGAATCCCGGCGGCATGATCGCCACCAGCCGCCCGCCGGGTGCCAGACGCTTTGCAGCCGCAATGAGATGCTTGGCGGCGATGTGCTTGTCCCGGGAGCGGTCGACCGAGGAGGCGAAGGGCGGATTCATCACCACGACGTCGGGTAGAACCGGCGTCTGCAGCAGATCATCGATATGCTCGCCGTCATGGCCTGTGACCTCGCCGCCGAAAACCGCGCGCAGGAGGCGCTGGCGAAAGGGGTCGATCTCGTTGAGCAGAAGCGTGGCACCGGCCCGGGCGGCGAAAGCAGCCAGGGCACCGGTGCCAGCCGAGGGCTCCAGCACGGTCTCGCCCTTGCGGATCGCTGCGGCCCGCACCGCCATGGTCGCGAATGCCAGCGGTGTGGAAAACTGCTGCAGCCGGATCTGCTGCTCGGAGCGGCGGGTTTCCGTCAGGAGCCGTGAGGCAAGCAGCCTTGCCGCGGCGATGTCACCTGCCGCGCCGTCGCCGCGCAGCAGCATTTGGACGGCAGCGGCCTGCATCAGGTCATAGGCCATGCGCCAGTCCCAGGCACCCCCGGCATCGCTGCCATGAAACGTCTCGCGCATGATGCGCGCCAGCGCTGAACTGCGCAGGGGTTGGTGGTGGATCTCTGTGCCGATAAGCGCTAGCGCAGAGGCGAGATCGGCTTCGGAGATTGCGAGAGCCGGGTTGGCCGTTCTGGGTTTGGACATGGGGATTTTCCTTTGGATCAGGGTCTGAGTTCCAAAGGACAAAAAGCCCGCTCTACACTTTTTGGGGTTTCCGCCGAAAGCTATGACGGAGGTTGGGCAACGAGAGTGAGTGCAGAATTTCAGATCACGAGCGCGACCCGCCCTTGTCGGAATCAAAGGCCAAGTCACGCAGCCGATCGGCAAACAATTTTTTGACAGAAGAAGCGGCGGCAACCCACCAAAACACCCCGAAACGCACGAAGGTACCAGGTAAGAACAGAACGCACTGTTCAAGACTGTTGGCGGCGCTTCTCATCAATCACCGCCTGCACAAGGTTCATCACGTTGGAATGCGGTGTCGCGGCCTGCTGGTCATTCAGTGCCTCCTTCACCTTGGACCGAAACCAGGCATCATGGGACGTCATCTCACCGGTCACGGCGATGGTCCTCGAGGCGCCTATCCAGAAGCTCGCCTAGGTCTCTCGGCATAGCTGCAACGCTCAGAGCGACCCGAGATCGGCGGTAGGGAGAATGGACCTTGGACAGATTGACTTTGTCGCAAGCCTGTTTGCGGTCTGAAGGCTGTTTCAACTCGGATTCCCCGTTCACGCGATGATCGAACGTTACAGCAAAACTTCCCGGACGATAAGACTCTTGAGATCTCTACATTATGGGGATGACCAAAACATCTGCGCACAGACGCCCCTTCACACCATTGCCGACGTTGGGGCGGGATGCCGCGAAGGTCTCAAACGAGCCCTTAGTTCCCATACGCGCATTTTTAGCATGTTGCTCGTGCAGAAAATCACCTCTGGCAAAATAGGTCATCTGTGGACAGTCATGACAAGCGCACGGGGGCCGCTTTCAAATCAATGTAGCCAATTTTTTGACAATGCTCGCAGTACAGATTCATTTGTTTAATGAAAGCGAATTTACACTTTTTCTGGTGCATTTTCTCCACCAGGTGACAGCTGTTGTGTAGGATAAGATACCAATGGATCTGCGCGGATACCCATTAGTTGAGATGCACTACGGACGAGCCTTAGGAAACCTACATAACGCGCCTATGGTATAACTAATCGCGCCATGCGCGATCACATTTATGGCGGCCGATGACGTAGATGCCATATCGTTCCACCCAGATGGAGGCATTTTGTATGACTAATGCGCGCTTGTTCAGGATCGCCGCGGGGCTCAGACAGACGTGTAGTGCAACGGGGATTTCCGCTGCACGTGTTCTGGCACGGGTAGGCTTAGCGCCTGATATTTTAGAGAACGAAGCGAAAGGTGTCGAACCGGCAGTATTCTTCGCCATTTGGGAGGCGGTCGCTCAGGAAAGCACTGATGCGAACCTACCGCTTACTCTCGGTCGTGGTGCGTCTCGCGGCCCGTTTCAGCCAGCTCTGCTGGCCTTTTCTTGCAGCCCTGACATTGCAATCGGGCTAAATCGGCTGGCTGTGTTCAAGCCTCTTGTGGCGCCAGTCAACCTTCGGATTGATCAGACGGACCACCATCTGACGATGCAGATGACCGCGACTGATGGACATAAGATGCCCGCCATGATGTCCGCAACGGAGATTATTTTTTTCCTCGACTTCGCGCGGTCATTCACGGCCCACCACATTGTGCCGCACAAGGTGATGCTGCCAGACATGACCTACGTAACCAAGGCTTTTCAGGATTTTGTCGGCACCCCGATCACCGAGGGGAGCCATGCTACGCTTTCTTTCACGATTGAAGATGCGAAACGGCCGTTGATTTCAGCCGATACGGACTTCTATCAGCTTATCGAGAGAGATCTGTTGGCAAAGGTTTCCGCGCTTTCTGATGACACCGCGCTAAACAAGCGGGTCCAGCGCGTACTGGCAGAGCTTTTGGCATCTGGGCAGGTCTCTGCTGACGATGTGAGCCGAAAACTGAACATGAGCAAACGCAGCTTGCAACGTAAGTTGCAAATGGAGGGGACAAGTTTTCAAGCGGTCCTCGACAGAACCCGTGTATCACTTGCCATGACTTACCTGCGCGACCAAAAGCTGAGCGCCGAAGAAACCAGTTACCTATTGGCGTATCGGGATCCAAATTCATTCTACAGGGCGTTTCATGAATGGACAGGGATGACACCGGCTCAAGCGCGCGCATCCGAAGCCTCCTAAATGGCACGATCCGTTATTTTGGTGGCGTGATCTGCGATAACAACGATGTCACTACCGCCCTATCTATCGATCATCGAATTCACATTGATCGGAGGCCATCTTGGCACAAACTATCTTTATCACGGGCGCGTCCTCGGGCATTGGCAAAGTCACTGCGAAACTGTTCCAAAACAATGGCTGGAACGTCATTGCGACAATGCGCAAACCTGAGGATGGCAAAGATCTTGCCGCCTTGGACAACGTTTTGGTCACCGCGCTGGACGTTTTGGATAGTGCTTCCATATCTGCTGCTGTTGCGGCGGGTCTTGAAAAGTTCGGTCAGATCGATGCGCTACTGAACAATGCCGGCTACGGTGCTTATGGCCCGCTGGAAGCCTTCCCCATGGATAAGATCCGCCGGCAGTTCGACACAAATGTCATCGGTCTGCTGGAGGTGACCAAAGCCGTACTGCCTCATATGCGGGGCAACACATCGGGAACTATTGTTAATGTCTCATCCATCGGTGGACAGATGACGTTCCCGCTCGGCGCCTTGTACCACGGCACAAAATTCGCAGTGGAAGGCATCTCTGAGGCGCTGCATTTTGAACTCGCGGCGGCAGGCATCAAGGTCAAGATTGTTGAGCCGGGTATGATTGCGACGGATTTTGGCGGGCGGTCATTTGACTTTGTGAACGACGAAACCATGACCGAATACCAGCCTGTGGTGCAGGCACTGTTCGGCGCCTGGGGGCAGGATGTGCAGGCGTCCGAGCCCGAGGTTGTCGCCGATGTGATTTGGAATTCGGTTACCGACGGCACCGACACGCTGCGGTATCGCGCCGGAGCCGATGCGGAGGAATTGCTGACCAATCGCAAGGCTCTCGACGACGAAACATTCATCGGCGGGTTGAAGGCACAGCTTGGGCTGTAGGCCGGTTTGACGGCCAAGAGCATGCAATGCCGACAAAAAATTTAACTCTGAAATGAACAGTGGCACCCGGCAAGACCTTGGCGGGGGGCGAACCATAACGAAAGGAAATCCCATGACGAAACTGAATATTGATGGAAGCACTCCGGTCCTCGTGACGGGGGCCACCGGTTATGTCGCAGGCTGGCTCATCAAACAATTGCTGGAGGCCGGCGTTCCCGTCCACGCCGCAGTGCGCGACCCCGACAATATCGAAAAACGCGCCCATCTGGACAAGATGGCCGAGGAGACAACTGGCACGATTACTTATTTCAAGGCGGACCTATTGGAGGAAGACAGCTTTGACACGGCCATGCAGGGGGTCGGTATCGTGTTCCACACGGCATCGCCTTTTATAGTGAAATACGATGACCCCCAGCGTGATCTGGTCGACCCGGCCGTCAAAGGCACACAAAACGTGCTGAATGCGGCCACGCGGGCAAAGAGCGTCAAACGGGTTGTGCTGACATCATCCTGCGCTGCGATTTTCTCCGACATCAACGATGTTCTCAATGCACCGGGCGGCATTCTTACCGAAGAGGTCTGGAACGAGACATCCACACTTGAGGACAACCCCTATTCGCTGTCCAAGACACTGGCCGAAAAGGCCGCGTGGAAAATTGCCGAGGGCCAGAGCCAGTGGGATTTGATAGTGATCAACCCCGCATTGGTTGTGGGGCCGGGTACGGCCGCACGCCAGACTTCGGCATCGTTTGACTATGTGCGGATGCTGGCTGACGGAACGTTCAAGGCTGGCGCACCCGAATTCCAGATCGGTATGGTTGATGTCCGCGACGTGGCAGATGCGCACGTCCGTGGCGGGTATATGGCAAATGCTTCGGGCCGCCATATCACCTTTGCCAAGGCACTGACCCTCTTCGACCTCGCGGATAGCATCCGCGCTGAGCTGCCTGACTTGGCGTTACCCGCCTCCAAATCCTATGACGGTCCAGAATG